>OOCJ01000043.1_pt1 | contig 115753 bp, 105 predicted proteins | sample 1671481 | NCBI WGS metagenome assembly OOCJ01 (sample SAMN06348161, study PRJEB24527) | human gut metagenome | biome: human gut; feature: ankylosing spondylitis patient; material: feces | host: Homo sapiens | place: China | collected 2015-10 | reverse complement strand
TCTTGTTCAGTTTGTTGGCTGAGTTTGCCGCACCGCCCGCGCTGGACGAACCAGCGTAGTTGTGGGTATGGCTAGCGGCAGCTTTACCCGCCAGCGCGTCGCCGGTGGCTTTGGCGTCGGCCGCCGCGCCGGAGACTTTGAGGGTGGAATCCACCTTCGTTTCTTTGCCCGCCGGGCCTGTCTCGCCTTTCGGTCCCTGAGGGCCGGTCGCGCCTACAGGGCCCTGTGGACCGGTGTCGCCTTTGTCGCCCTTCGGACCCTGCGGGCCAGTCTCGCCCTTTGGGCCTTGTGGACCTGTTGCACCAGTGGGGCCTGTCGAGCCGATGTCGCCTTTTTCGCCTTTAGGCCCCTGAGGTCCGGTATTTCCCTGCGGACCTCTCGCGCCTGTATCACCCTTTTCGCCCTTGAAATCTCCCGCAGCGATGCCATCCTGAAGCTCTTTCAGTTTTTTCGCCGCCGCTGCAGCACTACCGGCCGCTGCGCTTTTTTCGCTTTCGGCCTGTTTCATCGACTTCCGGGCCTGTTCGGCACTTTTCCGGGCGTCTGCACCGACTTCTTCTACCCGGCCCACCAGCTGCTGCCACGCAGGCGTACCCAGCGGCGGCATAGTACCTCTTCGGTGCCGGAATTTGCCGCCACGCGGTAACGCATATCGGCGCTGGTGATGGTCCGGGTGCCGTCGGAGCCTTCGAAGGTGATGCGGCCCTCGCCGGACACAGCCGTGACGAAGGCAGGCACCTCCACCACACCGTTCTCTACCAGCGATGCAGGCGGGTCACCCTCCGGCGTATGCCAGAACGCCCGGAGCTTCATCCCCTTCCACTCGTCGGCGGCAGTCACCCTCAGCCGATAGACGCCGCAGTTCTTGTTGTAGCCAAACCGCAGCATATCCTCATAACCCGGTGTTTTTACCGCGCCGGACGACGCAAGAGAAAGCTTGTATTCTATCATTGAGACCTCCTTTTTCGGCAGTCATTTCCTGTGCGGAGGCTTCTGCCGATACCATCCGCACGCAGACAAAAACTTCGAGCCGTTTCCAGCACAGATGCCGGCCTCTGCGCCCATGAAACAACTTTATTTCGTCATCTCTGCCTTTTCTTGTGCCATATGGTAGCATTTTGCACATTCAAAGTCAACGATTCTCATGAAATAGTCGGAAACTTGTGCAAAAGCGCACAGAAAACTATGTTTTCCTCTTTTGGACGCAAAAAAGAACCGACCCGAGCCGTGTGAGGACACACGAACTCGGGTCGGTTTTACATCATTTTATTTCAGAACGATGTTTTCGGAGCAGCTATGCCGCCGGGATGTTTGCCTCATCTGTCCCACTTGTCACAGAGAGCGTTGATCTGGTCGGCAAACTTGGCGAGGTCCTTGTTGGCACCGCCCTCGTTGTGCTCGATGACCCGCAGCAGGCGCTTGCCGGCATTGAGCAGGCGCTGGAAGACGGTAGCCGCGCGGGCTGCGCCCTCGCTGACGTGGTGCTCGATGCGGATACGGGTGCCTTCCTTCAGGCAGACTGCACCTTCAGAACCGATGGCCCACTGCTCACCATTATAAGGTGCGCTGGCGTTGAAGCCCTGCTCCGTGAGGGTCTGGGCAAAGATGTTCTCCACCTCATCCTCGCCGTGGATGATGAACACCCGCTTGGGCTTCGGCTCAAAGGAGTTGACCCACTTCAGCAGGCCCTCTCTGTCGGCGTGGCCCGAAAGACCGGTGAGCTGGCAGATCTCCGCCTGCACCTCGATGGATTCGCCGAAGAGCTTCACGTTGTCCGCACCCTCCAGCAGAGAGCGGCCCAGCGTGTTCACGGCCTGATAGCCCACAAAGAGGACGGTGCATTCCTTCCTCCAGAGGTTGTGCTTGAGGTGGTGGCGGATACGGCCCGCTTCGCACATGCCGCTGGCCGAGATGATGACCTTCGGCACGGGGTCAGTGTTGATAGCACGGGACTCATCGCTGGTGACGCTGACCTTCAGGCCCGGGAACTGGATGGGGTCGATGCCCTTTGCCAGCAGGGCGTTGGTCTCTTCATCAAAGCAGGAGGAGTCGGTGTCCTTGAAGATACGGGTAGCCTCGATGGCCAGCGGGCTGTCGATGTACACCGGGAAACAGCCGTGGCCGGTGACCAGATTCTTTTCCTTTATCTCGCGGATGAAGTAGAGCAGTTCCTGAGTGCGGCCCACTGCAAAGCTCGGGATGACCACATTGCCGCCGCGGTCGAAGGTGCGCTGCAGGATCTTCGCCAGCTCTGCCACATAGTCGGGCCGCGGGCCGTGGCTGCGGTCACCGTAGGTAGACTCCATAAAGACGTAATCCGCGTCCTTCAGATACGAGGGATCTTTGATGATAGGCTGGTCGAGGTTGCCGATGTCGCCGGAGAAGACCAGCTTTGTAGTCGCGCCGTTCTCCGTCACCCATATCTCGATGCTGGACGAGCCCAGCAGATGGCCCACATCCACAAAGCGGATGATAACGCCAGGCGCAAGCTCGATCTCTTTATTGTAATCATAGCCCCGGAACAGCGCGATAGCTGCCTCAGCGTCCTGAATGGTGTACATAGGTTCCACAGGCTCTGCGCCGGAGCGCTGGCCCTTGCGGTTCTTCCACTCGGCTTCGAATTCCTGGATGTGCGCCGAGTCGCGCAGCATGATGCTGCACAGTTCTGCCGTGGGCTTGGTGGCATAGATCCTGCCCTGGAAACCGTTGCGTACCAGAAGAGGCAGAAGGCCCGTGTGGTCGATATGGGCATGGGTGGCCAGCACGCCGTCGATCTCGCCCGGCGCAACGGGGATGGGCTGGTTCTCATAGACATCCTTACCCTGTTCCATACCACAGTCGATGAGGTAGCGCTGTCCCGCTGCTTCCAAGAGGGTACAGCTGCCGGTCACTTCGTGGTTGGCGCCCAAAAACGTCAGTTTCATAGACACACCTCCAACGGGATCATCCAACTTTAGTACATTAAGTATATCACGTTTCGCGCTGTAATGCCGCCCAAATCGATCGCCGATTCTCGGGCAAAACGCCGAATCCATCAAAAAATTTTTATACAATCTTGACAAACCACCCCCGGATGATATACACTTAAATCGTATGACGTAACTTCTACTGAGATTCAAAATAGAGAGGTTGTATTTTTATGGTTCGTAACGATTTGCGCAATGTCGCTATCATCGCTCACGTTGACCACGGCAAGACCACGCTGGTGGACGCCCTGCTGCGCCAGAGCGGCGCTTTCCGCGACAATCAGGCTGTGGCTGAGCGTGTCATGGACAGCGGTGACATCGAGCGTGAGCGCGGCATCACCATTCTGGCCAAGAACTGCTCCTGCAACTACAAGGGCGTCAAGATCAATATCGTCGATACCCCGGGCCACGCCGACTTCGGCGGCGAGGTCGAGCGCGTGCTGAAGATGGTCAACGGCGTTCTGCTGCTGGTGGACGCTGCTGAGGGCTGCATGCCCCAGACCCGTTTCGTGCTGCAGAAGGCTCTGCAGCAGAATCTGAGCCTTGTGGTCGCCATCAACAAGATCGATCGTCCCGATGCCCGCATCAAGGAAGTCATCGACGAGGTCCTCTACCTGCTGATGGATCTGGGTGCTACCGACGAGCAGCTGGACTGCCCCATGCTGTTCTGCTGTGGCCGTGATGGCACTGCAAGCCTTGACCCCGATGTACCCGGCACTGACCTGGTCCCCCTGTTCGACACCTTGCTGAGTACCATCAAGCCGCCCGAGGGCGACCCCGAGGCTCCCTTCCAGATGCTGGTGTCCTCTGTGGACTACAACGAGTTCGTTGGCCGCATCGGCATCGGCCGCATCCAGAACGGCGTCGCCAAGGTGGGCGAGGAAGTGGTCGTGTGCGACTGGCACAACCCCGACCTCAAGATGCGCGGCCGTCTGACCAAGCTGTATGACTTCCAGGCCAATGGCCGTCAACCCTGCGACAACATCACCGCAGGCGACATCGTGGCTTTCTCTGGTCTGCCTGACGTCACCATCGGCAACACCCTGTGCAGCCCCTCCAATATCGAGCCGCTGCCCTTCGTGAAGATCAACGACCCCACCGTCGAGATGACCTTTTCCGTCAACGACAGCCCGCTGGCCGGCCGTGAGGGCAAGTATGTCACCAGCCGCCAGATCCGTGACCGTCTGCAGAAAGAGCTGCTGAAGGACGTCGCTCTGAAGGTAGAGGATTCCGCCACCACCGATTCCTTCCGTGTCATGGGCCGTGGTGAGATGCATCTGTCCATCCTCATCGAGACCATGCGCCGCGAAGGCTATGAGCTGCAGGTCTCTCCCCCACACGTTCTGACCAAGGTCATCGACGGCAAGACCTACGAGCCTATGGAGCACGTCGTCATCGACGTCCCCACTCAGTATCAGGGTGCTGTCATGACCGGTCTGGGCCAGCGCAAGGCCATCCTGCAGCAGATGGAGTCTCTGGGTTCCGACCGTGTGCGTCTGGAGTTCCGTATGCCCAGCCGCGGCCTGTTCGGCTACCGCAACCAGTTCCTGACCGATACCCACGGCGAGGGCATCATCAACCAGATCTTCGACGGCTATGACGTCTGGGCTGGCATGATCGCCAACCGCTCCACCGGTTCTCTGGTCAGCTTTGAGACCGGTGAGGCCGTCACCTACGGCCTGTTCAACGCGCAGCAGCGCGGCACTCTGCTGGTGGGCGCCGGCGAGAAGGTCTACGAGGGCATGGTCATCGGCTACACCGCTTCCGGCGAGGACGTCGATGTCAACGTCTGCAAGACCAAGCACCTGACCAATACCCGTGCTTCCGGCTCTGACGATGCTCTGCGCCTCATCCCCATCAGCAAGCTGAGCCTCGAGGGCTGCCTCGAGTTCCTGGCTCAGGACGAGCTGCTGGAGGTCACTCCCGAGAACCTGCGCATCCGCAAGCAGATCCTCAACCACGAGCAGCGCATGAAGGCCAAGAGCAAGATGAAGTAAGCCTTCCTCATAAAATGCAAAATGTCCCGTCCTCTGCACTCTATGTGCAAAGGGCGGGATTTTTGTTTGTCTTTATTCCTCTTCTCCGGTCATTTTCTGCCGGGCCAGCGCCTGCAGTTCTTCCAGTGAGCTCACCTTCACCTTGTTTGTCTTGTGCTTTTGGAAATGCTTTGCCCCCTTTGCGTCCCGGTGATGGCCGTGTCCCCGATGGGTCGGCTTCGGCGGTTTTGCGGCAGGGACACTCCCCGTCTCCGGGAGCGGACTGTTTTTCCGGTAGAGATCATGCTGGACGATGTATTCCAAATACTCCATGATGGTCTTCTTGTGAATGGCCTGACTGTGATAGCCGGGGATGTCCTCACTCTCAGTCAGATGGCTCCTATGGGTGTTCTTGTGATAGAGCCAGATTTTATCTTTTCCCTTCCAGACGAGCCGCCACCCGCCGATGGACGTCGTGACGTCGATCTCACCATCCCGCAGCACACACTGCATCCCTCTCTGGCTGCAGAAGGACTCTATCTGCGTCCGGGTCTGCCCATACCGGATGCCCAGCGGTGAACACCGGTCGCAGGCCGTCAGGCCGAGGGCTGCCGCATCGGCTCTCCCGAAAAGCGGCTTCCACTGCAGATAGTCCGGCCCCTCCCGGAACGGTTTGCAGCAGGAGCAGGCACGGTCATGGTAAAGCTTTTGCAGGTCGCCCTCCCGGTAGAACAGCTTCGGTGCCGGCGGATAATCCTGCGGCGTCCCCAGAGCACCTGCGTGAGGCTGGAACTTCACTGCGTGCAGCCGCTCCATCTCCCAGAGATAAAGCGCCTCCTTCTTTTGGCAGTCTCTGCAGAGAGCAGCCCCTTCCAGAAGCACCTGCGGCGTACAGGGCTGTCCGCCCGTCAGGCCGAGATGACTGCATCCCGGCAGGTGGACGGTGTTTGTCCTGGGGTTAAGGCAGAGTTCTGTCTGCGTCCACTCCTCGCTCTGCGCCGCAAGCTGGCTCACCCTGTCCCACAGCTCAAGCAGAAAGCCCGCCCGGTATTTCGGCTGGTAAAACGTCTCCCAGGTCGTCTGGACATGAAACGCCCTCAGCACCTGCTGAAAAGGCACCCGGCCTCTCTTTCCGGGGTGGACGACTGCTCCCAGCAGTTCTTCCAGCAGAACGACTTTCGCCGTACAGAGGCGATGTCCGCAGTCATGCATCGCCTGCCGGAACAGCTCATATTCTTTCCGGCTCCACAGGACCAGAACGTCATAGGCCGGGAAGGTCTCCGCTACCGTATTCAAAATCTCTTTTCGCGGCTTTGCTGTTTCCAGTACCGTGATGTTGTGGTAAACAGCATCTTTTGTCCACTGCGTCAGGGCGCTCATGTCGTCCAGATGGGTGTAGCGTCCGTACCGCGTCATTCCATTCGGGCTGTAAGACTGACAGCAGACCGCAAAAATATCGCCCGGAACGGGCATTTCGGCCCGGGCATTCCACATGAGCGTCACAAACAGGCACTTCATTTTTACCGTCCTTTCCTCTGGCCGTGCTCTCTTCTGCCTCCTATTTTACAAATCATCTGTCCGATAAAACTCTCTTTTGAGATTTTTTGCAGCAAAAATGCCCTGGATCCTGCGATTCAGGGCATTGCCGTTGTATTTTTGAAATTTCAGCCTGCGTAGGCACTGCCGGGTGTCCATGCATTATCGGCAGAATACTTGGCGTGGTTGCGCAGGTAAGTGACCCACGCGCCGTAGCCGTTGCCCGCCGAGAAGTGGACGCCGTCCGGCGCAGCCAGCACCTCTTTCAGGTTGCCCTCGCCGTCGGCCAGCGTCTCCCACAAATCGAGGTAGACACAGCCCTTATCTGCGGCCAGCAGGGCCAGCTGCTCATTCACCGAGCGGATGATGTCCGAGGCAAGGCCCGGCTTTTCCGCTGCGGCCTCGGGGCGGACGGGCGGGATGGACTCAACATAGATGACGCAGTCCTCCCCCAGCGTCTGGCGCAGCGCATCCAGCATCTGGCCGTAGTAAGCGAGGAAGCGGTCTGCCGCACCCACGGTGGTCAGGGTGTTGGTACCCAGCAGGATATACAGCTTCTTGGGCTGAGCAGCGGCCAGCACGTCCAGCGCGACTTCCTCGCCCCGCACACTGCTCTTGACGGCGCTGCGGTTGACGATGGCATCCGGACCAACGCCGGTGTAGCCGCAGATGAGTGCTCCGCCGAGGTTGATCTTATAGTCGGAGAAGCCCACCGTCAGGCTGTCGCCGAGGAAGGCGGCATCGGAGAAGTAGCTCAAATCGACCTGGCCGCTGGCAGGCTGGCGGATGACGCTGCTGTCGTAGGCTTTGACGCTGTAGGCTCCCGCCGTCTGACGGGCCGGGCCGAACTGCTCGAGGGTCACGGCGGGCGTGCCGCCTGCCGCTGCGTTCTCCCCGCCGCTGACGGCGCTGTCGGCGGTGCTGTCCGCCGCGCCCTGCATAGGCAGCGGAGCCAGAATGTTCTGCGCCGTGCCGTTGGCCGTCACGGTGGGCAGCTCTTCGGGCTGTGCCTGTCCATGCTCGAGGATGGCCGTAATGGCGAAGCTCACCAGCAGGATGCCGGCCACGGCCCCCGCAAACCGGATGGCTCCGCCGGGACCGCCTCTGCGGCTCCTGCCCGTGCTATGATAATCGTGTGAAATGCCCATAAAGGTGTTCCCGCTTTCGTTTGGTTCTGCTCTTAGTCTGCCCGGGTGTCGGCGGGTTATCCCCGCTTTCTGGCCCGGCAGAGCTGTGCAGCACCTATTTTATCATAATTTTTTTGCCTCTGCAACCAATTAGGGCTTGCATACAACAGGTAAAACGGTTACAATAGAAGAAGAGCAGATTTTTGCACACATTTCTCGAAGTGCTTGCACGACCTGCCAGAACTTTTGTGCGAGTTGCAGTCACCGATTGTTGGCTGTTCCCCCGTCTGTACACTGTGCAGGGTGTACGGACCGCGAAACGGGGACAGCGCGGAGCGGTGCTGCGGCGCACAGGAAGTCCAATTTATCGGTAAATGGTACAAGGAGGTTCTCATGGCCAAAAATGTCATCATCGGCCAGAGCGGCGGCCCTACCGCCGTCATCAATTCCAGCCTCGCAGGCGTCTATAAAGCCGCCTGCAGTCTGGGCGCAGACAAGGTCTACGGCATGAAGTACGGCATCGAGGGACTGCTGAAAGAGGAACTCGTGGAGCTGAACGTCCTGCTGGACGACCGGCTCAGCATCGAGCTGCTCAAGCGCACGCCGTCCAGCTATCTGGGCAGCTGCCGCTATAAGCTCCCCGAGCCGGAGGCGGACTCCACGCCCTACGTCAAGCTGTTCACCCTGTTTGACAAGTACGACATCTGCGCGGTGTTCTACATCGGAGGCAACGACTCGATGGACACCATCGCCAAGCTCAGCCGCTACGGCGCACAGGTAGGCAGTGCGGTGCGTTTTATCGGTGTACCCAAGACCATCGATAATGACCTCTGCCTTACCGACCACACCCCCGGCTACGGCTCTGCGGCCAAGTACATCGCCACCATCCTCAAGGAAGTCATCCGTGATTCCTCCGTCTACGACATCCGCAGCGTGACCGTGGCCGAGATCATGGGCCGTCACGCCGGGTGGCTGGCCGGTGCGGCCTGCCTCGCAGGCGGCGACGACAGCGACGGCCCCGACCTCATCCTTCTGCCGGAAGTCCCCTTTGACCAGGACAAGTTCCTCGCCAGAGTGGATGAGCTGCAGCGGGTGAAGTCCAACGTCATCATCGCGGCCAGCGAGGGCGTCAAGACCGCCGACGGCACCTATCTGTGCGACCTCGTGTCCACGGCAGGCCAGCTGGACGCCTTCGGCCACAAAGCCATCCTCAGCGGCACCAGCCGCTATCTGTCCGACCTCATCCACGACAAGCTGAACTGCAAGAGCCGCGCCATCGAGTTCTCGACACTGCAGCGCTGCGCCAGCCATCTGGCCAGCCGCACCGATGTCAACGAGGCCTACGCCGTGGGCGGCGCAGCGGCAGCCGCAGCCTTTGCCGGTGAGACGGGCAAAATGATCGCGCTCAAGCGCGTTTCCGAGTATCCTTACCAGTGCATCACCGAAGCGGTGGATGTCCAGCAGGTGGCAAACCTCGAAAAGAAGGTGCCGCTGGACTGGATCACCCCCGACGGGATGCAGGTGACGGCGGCGTTCGAGGAATACGCCCGCCCGCTCATCCTCGACGAGGTCACCCCTGTCTACGTCAACGGTACACCCCGCCACATCTGCCTGTAAGGAAACTCGCTTCTCCCCTTCCCCGCGTCTGTTTTCGTGCTCCTGCACGATTTTATAAAGCCGAAACAGAAAAACAAAAAAGGAGAAATCATCATGGGTAAAAATGCAATCGTTGGCCAATCCGGCGGCCCCACCTCTGTCATCAACGCAAGTCTGGCTGGTGTGTTCGAGAGCTGCAAGAGCCGCGGCGCGGACATCGTCTACGGCATGTGCAACGGCGTCGCCGGTCTGCTGGAGGAGCGGGTCGTGGACCTGTCTACCCTGCTGACCGATGACCTCGACATCGAGCTGCTCAAGCGCACCCCCTCCAGCTTCCTCGGCAGCTGCCGCTACAAGCTGCCCGACTGGCACACCGACGAGGCCGTGTACAAAAAGCTCTTCGCCATCCTCGAAAAGCTGGACATCGGCTACTTCTTCTACATCGGCGGCAACGACTCGATGGACACCATCGGCAAGCTGGCTGAGTACGGCGAGTGCATCCAGAGCGACATCCGCTTCATGGGCGTGCCTAAGACCATCGACAACGATCTGATGGTCACCGACCACACCCCCGGCTACGGCTCTGCGGCCAAGTACATCGGCGTGGTGATGAAGGAGATCATCCGCGACGCCACCGTCTACGGCATCAAGTACGTCACCGTCGTCGAGATCATGGGCCGCAACGCCGGCTGGCTGACCGCCGCCGCCGCACTGGCCAAGAGCGACGACTGCGAGGGCGTGGACATGATCTGCCTGCCCGAAGTCCCCTTCAATGTGGAGCACTTCATCGAGAAGGTGCGCGTGATGCAGGAGAAGAAGCCCAGCATCGTCATCGCGGTGTCTGAGGGCGTCAAGCTCGAGGATGGCCGCTATGTCTGTGAGCTGGCCGACGATGTCCACGCAGTGGACGCTTTCGGCCATAAGGCCCTGACCGGCACCGCCCGCTATCTGGCCAACGTCGTAGCCCGCAATCTGGACACCAAGACCCGCTGTATCGAGCTTTCCACCCTGCAGCGCTGCGCCGGCCACCTGACCAGCCGCACCGACATCACCGAGGCCTATCAGGTCGGCGGTGCTGCTGTCAAAGCTGCGTTTGAGGGCGTCACCGGCCAGATGGTGGCCCTGAAGCGCATCTCCAACAGCCCCTATCAGTGTACCACTGAGCTGCACCCCATCAGCGAGGTCGCAAATCTCGAGAAGAAGGTGCCGCTGAGCTGGATGAACGAGAATCACACCCAGATGACTGAAGACTTCCTTGCTTACGCACGGCCCCTCATCCAGGCTGAGCTGACCCCGCTCTACATCGCCGGTCTGCCTCACCACATCTACATGAAGCCCCAGAAGTAAGCGTTCTGTTTCGCAAACATACCTCCGCGCCCCTGCACCCTGTGTGCAGGGGTGCATTTTTGTACGGAAAAGCTTTGATTTTACTTGTATTTTACCTGAAACCGTATTATAATACTATCTGCGTCGCTCGCTGTTGAGCGGCGCGTTTTTTCGTGAGTACCATCTGATATTTGAGGAGGCAGAGCATTTTCATGGCACAGAATACCCGGACAGGCGATTTGACCAGCGGCCCCATGCTGCAAAAGATCATCCTGTTTTCCCTGCCGCTGGCTGCATCCAGCATCCTGCAGCTGCTGTTCAACGCAGCCGATGTCGTCGTCGTGGGACGCTTTGCGGGCAGCACAGCGCTGGCCGCTGTCGGCTCCAACGGTGCGCTCATCAACCTGCTGGTCAACCTGTTCGTGGGCCTGTCGCTGGGCGCGAACGTCGTTGCGGCCCGCTGCTTCGGCGCGAAGGATGATGAGGGCGTCCACAACACCGTCCAGACCTCCGTGACGCTGGGCCTCGTCAGCGGCTTCTTGCTGGCCGTGGTGGGCTTTTTCGCCGCCCGCGTCCTGCTGGAGCTGATGAGCTGCCCGGAGGACGTCATCGGCCTGTCCACCCTCTACCTCAAGATATACTTCATCGGTATGCCCATGACCATGCTGTACAACTTCAGCTCGGCCCTCCTGCGCGCCGTGGGCGACACCAGGCGGCCTCTGTTCTGTCTGGCCGTGGCGGGCCTCATCAATGTGGTGCTGAACCTCGTGTTCGTCATCCTCTTCTCCATGAGCGTGGCGGGCGTCGCTCTGGCCACCATCATCAGCCAGACCGTCTCCGCCTGCATGGTCACGGCCCTGCTGGTGAAGGAGAAAGGCCCGCTCCACCTCGACCTCGGCCATCTGGGCTTCCATGCGGGGGCTCTGGGCCAGATCTTGCGCATCGGCCTGCCTGCCGGTCTGCAGAGCACCGTGTTCAGCCTCTCCAACGTCGTCATCCAGTCGGCGGTCAACTCCTTCGGCTCCATCGTCGTGGCCGGCAACTCTGCCGCCTCCAACCTTGAGGGCTTCGTCTATACCGCCATGAACGCTTTCGCCCAGGCCGCTGTCACCTTCACGAGCCAGAACATGGGCGCCCGCCGGTACGACAACCTGGACCGCGTTATGCGCAACTGCCTGCTCTGCGCCATCGTCACCGGCCTCGTGCTGGGCGGCGGTGCTTCCCTGCTGGGCGAACAGCTGCTCCACTTCTACTCCTCCGATGAGGTCGTGGTGACCGCCGGTCTGGCCCGTATGCACATCATCTGCACCACCTATCTGCTCTGCGGCTGCATGGATGTTCTGGCCAGCTGTCTGCGCGGCCGGGGCTACTCCGTCCTGCCGATGGTGGTCAGCCTCGTGGGCAGCTGCCTGCTCCGCCTCGTCTGGATCGCCACCATCTTCCGGCTGTTCCACACCACCACGATGCTTTACCTCAGCTACCCCGTCAGCTGGATACTCACCGCACTGGTGCATCTGGCCTGCCTGCTGGTGGTACGGCATAAGATGAAGACCGCCCTCTCAGTCAAAGCCTGACGGCTTTGCCAGCTCTCCCAAAGGGAGAGCCATTGGTAGGCCGGACAGGTCTGTGCTGATTGCTGAAGGCTCTCAATATAACGCAAAAAAATAGTACCCTGCTACTAACCTTGGTAGCAGGGTACTACTGTTTGCGATACAAATTAAGCTTTACTCGTCCAGCATGGGCTTGACCGACACGCCAGTGCCTCTCCCTTTGGGAGCAACGGCGACGACCGCCGCCAGTGGCGGAAACAGGGAGGAGCTGTTGGGGCCGCGGCCAGCAGGATGCGAGCGGCAGCGAAGCAGACGCTGGGAGCCGCAACCCGGGCAGTGTCACCGAAGGGAGAGGGCCTTCGCCAGCAGATACCGGTCATACCCGCTGTACATCTCCCGGTGGCAGACGATCTCAAAGCCGCTGGCCAAGGCGTTGTTGAGGCTGTACTGATTTTCCGGGCTGACGGTGGCCCCGATGCCCACGATGCCGGGACGGAGCAGGCCAAGCGCCGCTTCCAGCAGCTTCCGCTGCAGACCGTTGCCCCGGTAGTCGGGGTGGACGATGGCGCTGTCGGCGTTGGCCCAGCCGTCCCACTCTTCTCGCGGGATGCCCATAAAGGCGGCATAGTTGTGCGCGTCCTGCCCGCAGTACCGCAGGATGAAGTAGGCCCCCAGCCGCCCGCCATCCCACCCGCCGATGCACAGGTCCTCTTTCAGGTAACGGGCGATGTTTTCCAGCGTGTCGGGTACGAACTGCTCCGGGTGGGGCATCGCGGCCCGCACCTCGTTCTGCAAGGCGTAAAAGGCGGCGGCATCCTCCGGCCCGGCAGCGCGCAGGGTCATGGTGCGGCTTGCGGGCCGGCCGCACACTTTGTGCAGAAGAACTTCCATTCTTGCTCTATCCCTCCAAAATAAAATCATACTTTCCGGCTGATTCCAGTATAAATGCCGTTTGAATCGTTGTCAATTTATGCTATAATATTTGCAGGAAAAGTTTTTGTGCTCAGGCACAGCTTTTTCGGAAGTCCAGGCAGGGCCGCCCTGCCCGTGTACCGGAGGAAACGAACCATGAGAGATTCCAGCTTATCCCCCTCCAGCCGCCTGGGTGGTGCTGTCATCAGCGACCGCATCGTCAGCGCTCTGCTGGAGGAACTGCGCACAGGCCGCTATGCGCAGACCGACCGTCTGCCCGCTGAGGTAGACCTTGCCGCCGAACTCGGCGTCAGCCGCACCGTCATCCGCGATGCGCTGAGCGAGATGGAGCGTGCGGGTTACATCGAGCGGGTGCGCGGCATCGGCACAGTGGTCAACCGAAGTGTCCTGAACCTGCGCAGCCGACTGGACCAGAAGCTGGAGTATTACCCGCTCATCCGCAGCTTTGGCAGCTACCCCCACGCCGACGGCATCCAGATCTACCCCGTCCGCGCAGGCGAAGAACTGGCCCGTGATCTGGCCATCGAGCCCGGCGACGATGTCATCTGCATCAAGAAGCGCATCCTCGCCGACACCACCCCCGTCATCTACTCCATCGACTACCTGCCCCGCGCCCTGTTTGGGAACCGGGACTACACCCGCATCGACCTGTCGGGTGACGTATTCGATGTTCTGGAGCGGGAGTGCCGCCAGCAGGTGGCCTCCAATGTGGCCCACCTCAAGGCCAGCTGCGGCGACGAGCCCATCCGGGCCGCCATGCGTCTGGCCCCGGGCGAGGCCATGCTTCTGCTGGATGAGATATGCTACAACCGGCTCTGCCATCCCGTCATGCGTTCGTTGAGCTACTACACGAACTTCTTCGACTTCTCGATTCTTCGAAAGCTTCTTTGACGGAGGGAAACAAAAGAATATGCGTCATCTAATCGATCCGTTGGATTTCAGTCAGCAGGAGATCACCTCTCTGCTGGACCTGGCCGACCGCATCTGCGCCGACCCTGCTGCTTATCAGGACGTGGCCGCCCACAAAAAGCTGGCCACCCTGTTCTACGAGCCGTCCACCCGTACCCGTCTTTCGTTTGAGGCCGCGATGCTGAACCTCGGCGGACATGTCCTCGGCTTCCCGAGCGAGACCGTCTCCAGTGCATCCAAGGGCGAGAGCGTAGCCGACACCATCCGCGTCGTCTCCTGCTACGCCGACATCGTGGCCATGCGCCACCCCAAGGAGGGCGCACCGCTGCGGGCCAGCCGGTACTCCCGCATCCCTGTCATCAACGCAGGCGACGGCGGACACCAGCATCCGACCCAGACCATGACCGACCTGATGACCATCCGCCGCCGCAAGGGCCGTCTGAACGACCTGACCATCGGCCTGTGCGGCGACCTCAAGTTTGGCCGCACCGTCCACTCCCTCATCAAGACCATGGCTCGCTGTGAGAACATCCGCTTCGTCCTCATCAGCCCCGAGGAGCTGCGTGTGCCGGACTACATCATCACCGACGTGCTCGAGGCCAACCACATCCCCTACAAGGAGACCCGCAGCCTCGAGGAATCCATGCCCGAGCTGGACATCCTCTACATGACCCGCGTCCAGAAGGAGCGTTTCTTCAACGAGGAAGACTATGTCCGTCTGAAGAACAGCTATATCCTCACCAAAGAGAAGATGGCCCTTGCCAAGCCCGACATGGCCGTACTCCATCCCCTGCCCCGCGTCAATGAGATCACGCTGGAAGTGGACGATGACCCCCGCGCCGCCTACTTTGAGCAGGTGCAGAACGCCGTCTACGTCCGCATGGCGCTGATCATGACGCTGCTGGGCCTCAAGGACCCCAAGGCTGAAAAGGAGGGCAACTGAGATGCTGAACATTGATGAAATTCAGAACGGTATCGTCATCGACCATATCAAGGCAGGCACGGCCATCGGCCTGATGGACCTGCTGGGAATCAAGGGCAACCGCACTGCCAGCGTGGCCCTCATCCAGAACGCCCGCAGCCACAAGGCAGAGTCGGGCCGGAAGGACATCATCAAGGTGGAGGGCGACGCCTCCTGGCTCAACCTCGACGTGCTGGCCTATCTCGACCCCGACATCAGCGTGACCGTCATCGAGAACGGCAAGGCTGTCAAGAAGGAAAAGCCCCAGCCCCCCAAGCGTCTGGTCAACATCGTGCGGTGCAAGAACCCCCGCTGCATCTCCTCCATCGAGGAAGAGTGCGACCAGATCTTCGAGCTGAGCTCCAACGGCAAGTATCGCTGCATCTACTGCGAGCAGGAGCTGCAGGTCAAGCCGGAATAATATAGATAAACGATAAAAGCCGCCTGTCATTCAACGAACGACAGGCGGCTTTGCTTTTGGTTCTCAGACTTTCCGGCGCAGCAGGCTCATAGGCGGCAGCTCCGGGGTGGGGATGGTATAGCGCTCCATCGCGTGGGGCGTGGACTCCACCAGCTCACCGGCCTCATTCTTTATCCACTCGGGGTTCAGCGGGATGCTGCGGCCATCCGGGCAGAGCACTTCCAGCGTGTCGCCGAGGCTCCACTTGCCCCGCTGCTGGCAACTGGCGACGCCGTTCTCCCAGCCGTCCACCGTACCGACAAACTCCCACTCGCGGATGTAAGTAGCGCTGTCGGTGGCCTGACGGGCCTGCTCCCGGCCAAAGTAGAAGCCGGGCGAATAGTGGCGGTGACTGGTGCGGGTCAGCTCAGCCAAAACCTCTTCCGGCAGCTCGAAGTTCTCGTTCATCGGGTCGGCCAGATACTGGTCGAGGGCGCGGCGGTAGGCCGCCGTCACGCTGGCGACGTAGTAGAAAGTCTTGGCGCGGCCCTCGATTTTGAGGCTGTCCACGCCCGCGTTGCAGATGAGGTCGAGGAAGGGCGCGGTACACAGATCGTTGGCGTTGAGGATGTAGCTGCCGTTCTCGTTCTCGCCGATCTCATAGAGCTGCCCCGGGCGGGTCTCCTCGCTGAGATAGTACTTCCAGCGGCAGGGCTGGGCGCACTGGCCGCGGTTTGCGTCGCGGCCTGCCATGTAGTTGGAGAGCAGGCAGCGGCCCGAGACGCTCATGCACATGGCGCCGTGGACGAAAGCCTCAATTTCCAGCTCCGGCGGGGTCTTGTCGCGGAGGGTGGCGATGTCCTGCAGGGTCATCTCCCGGGCCAACACCACCCGCTTCGCACCCATATTGTAGGCGGCGCGGGCAGCGGCCCAGTTGGTGATGCCGGTCTGGGTGGACATATGGACGTCGATGTCGGGCGCGAACGTCTTGCAGGCGTCCAACACGCCGAGGTCGGCCACGATGAAGGCGTCCACACCGGCGGCGGCAGCGTCCTTGATGGCCTGAGGCAGACGGTCAGCCTCCTCGTTGGTGGGCAGGGTGTTCATGGTCAGGTAGACCTTGCGGCCCCGGGCGTGGGCATAGATGACGCCCTCGCTCAGCTGCTCCGGGGTGAAGTTGGTGGGTGCAGAGCGCATCCCGAACTCGGGCAGAGCGCAGTAAACGGCGTCCGCGCCGTAGTTGATGGCATACCGCAGGCGCTCGAGGTCGCCCGCTGGAGCCAGAAGTTCCGGTATCTGTAACATGATATTCCTCTTTTACTTCATACTTTTATTTACTTTCGCCGCCTCATCGCAGTTTTTCTGGTGGTCTGCGTAGGTGCGGGCGTAGTAGTAGTGACCAGCAAGGTCCGTGACAAAGAAATAGGCGTCTTTCACCTCATCGTCGGGCTGCGGGTCAAGCGCCGCACGGATGGCCGCGATGCCGGGGTTGGAAATCGGGCCGGCGGAGAGGCCGGTGCATGCGTAGGTGTCGTAGGCTTCCAGAATGTTCTCCGGGATGCTGTCCCAGCCGCCGTAGTAGGGCGCGACCCAGTTCCAGAGGTAGTTGTTGTCGGCGTCGCTCTGGACGTAGCTGGAGGTGTTGCTCTGCAGTTTGGGGTAGGGTGAACCCTCGGCCAGACGGTTGCGGAACACCTGCGCCACATTATCGTCCTGATCGTTGCCGGCCTCCTCCTGCACGAAGGACGCCAGAGTGACCACCTCGGAGAGGGTCATCCCCTGCTTTTCCATCTCGGCATACATCTCATCGGTGATCTGCTTGTCGAAGTGAGAATAGAACGTCTCAACGTAATGATGGACGGTGTCATCCTTCAGGAAATCGTAGGTATCCGGGAAAAGATAACCCTCACACTTGAGGAAGCGATCCGGGGCGTCCTTGTCGTCGGGGACGTACTGCCAGAACCTGTACTGGCTGAAATCACCGGTGTTGGCCTCCTTGAGGAAGTCTTCGGCGCTGCACAGCCCGGCATCCTCCATTTTTTTCGCAATGGCGATGGCCGTCGTGCCCTCGGGGAAGGTCAGCCGGACGCTGTCGGCTTTCGCGTAGGCGGAGAGCGCCTCGATGATGTCGTCGTAGGAGCTGCCGGGGGCGAGGTCGAACTCGCCGTATTGGAGCTTGCCTGCCGCGCCCTGTTTGCCTGCATACCAGCGGAAGACGTGGGGGTACTTGATGACGCCCGCCGTCTTGAGCTTCTGGGCGATGGCTGCCACGCCGCTGCCCTGCTGGATGCTCACACTCACCGTTTTACCCGCGGAAGCACTGCCGTTGATCTCTTTCCTGATGGCCAGCAGACAGCCGCCCGCCGCCAGTACCAGGATCAGCAGCACGATCAGAATCATTTTCGCTGCGCCGCCTTTTCTGCTTTTTTTATGTTTTGCATCGTGTGCCATGTACACACTCCTTTACCATTCCGTTCAGCTTTCCATCATCAGCCGCATATAGCTTTCTTCCACATCGAAAGGCTCCGCGTCGAACCGTATCATGCCGTAGTCCTGCCGGGTGCCTTCGCCGAGGAAAAGGTTCTGAGCCGCACCCACTGTGATGACGGCGCGCTCCACGATGACTTCCTTCTCCCGGGCCGCTTCCATCAGCACCTCGGCGGAGCGGTCGTCTTCGGCCATCAGCTCCACAAAATAGAGGGTGTCCTCCCGGCGGAAGTAGATGCCGTAGCCCTTCTCGCTGGACACGATGGTCGCGCCCCGGGCGTAGAGGTCGGTCAGCACGACGGCCATCTGCTCCGGCGGGAACTGGACGGTATCGGGATAGAAGCGCTCCCGCAGCTCACAGAGCTTGCGGGCCGTCACGGAGTCAAACTCCGCCTGACTCCACAGGTTGCGGGACACCTCCCGGGGCAGGCAGCGGAGGGCAAAAGCCCGCTGGAAACCCTTGTTTTCCAGCAGCGCGGCCTGCTCCTGTCCGACCGGAACGGCCACGGTGAAGCCCGCACCCCGCAGCTTCTGCTGCGCACAGAGACAGTCCACGAGTCCTGCCAGAAGCAGGCTTCCCTGCCCGCAGAGGCCGTAGAGGTAGCTGCCGCTGCGTCCCTTGAGGGTGACGGGGACCGCCAGCGCCGCAGCGGCGATCTCGTCATTTTCCTCAGCGACGTAGATATTTTCCGCCCCGGCGAACTTTTCCAGAGCAGTCTTGATGAACTCGGCGCTGTCGCCGCGTTCTTTCTGCCACAGTGCCACGACTGCCGCCTCATCCGACGGCTGCATCAAACGATACATTGATAGTATCCCTCCCATTTTCGCGGTTATCCGAGTTCTTTTTCCGCCAGAGCCCGCACCTCGGCCTGAATATCCTCGATGGTGCGCATGGCTCCATTTTCCGTGCAATGGACGGTGGCCCAGCCCAGATGCTCTGCGCAGTACTCGGCGGCACGGCGGCTGCGGGCCAGATATTCGATGTCCTTTTCGTGGACGTCCTTCCTGCTCTCGTCGCCGTGGTAGCGGCCGGTCATGAGCTTCTGGCTCACGGCGGGGTCTACCTGTAAGTACACCACAGCGTCCGGCGCGGGCAGGCCCAGCAGCCTGTATTCGTAGTCAAAGGCCCAGCGGAGGAAATCGTCCCACTGCTCCGGCGGGAGCTTGGAGCACTGATGCACCGCGTTCGACGTGGTGTAGCGGTCGGCGATGACGATGCCTCCCGCCTCGTAGAAGCTGCCCCACCTGGTCTTATAGCTGGCGTACCTATCCACCGCATAGAAGCTGGACGCCGCATAGGGGTTGACGTCGTCGGGCTTGTCGCCGAACTGACCGGAGAGGTACATCTTCACCAGCGCACTGGAATCGCTCTCGTAGTCCGGAAAGGTGATCTCCATCACCCTTCGACCGCTCTCGGCCAGATAGGAGGCCAGCAGCTTTGCCTGGGTGGCCTTGCCGGAGCCGTCCAGCCCTTCGATGACAAGAAGCCTGCCCTTGCTCATTCTGCCTTCTCCCCTTTCAGCGCGGCGTACTGGGCGCGCACCTCAGTGGTGCGGCCGCAGCACATCTTGCCCTCCGGGCAGGGGCCGGACACGCAGGCCGGGCCGGCGGTGCGGAAGATATGGGGTGCCACCGGGTAGACCAGCCGCAGCATCTCTTCGGCCAGCTGCCGTATCTCCCACTGGGCGCGGCTGCAGCAGCGCAGGTGGAAGAAGTTCTGCAGGCTGCGGGCGTTCATGGTCACCACCATCTTGGTCTCGCAGGCGTTGGGCAGCACGAAGCGAGCGTCCTCGTTGGCCTGCTTGGAAGCCTTGGCCCGGGCCTGCTTTTCGGGCAGACCTTCGGCCATCAGGCGGGCGGTGTGGCCGTCTTCCAGCTTCTGCACGAGGTCGAGGTAGCGCCTGGCGTCCTCGTTCATGCTCTCGATGAACGCCGTCTTTGCCTCGGGGATGGCCTCGATCTCGGGCGGGATGACGTAGCGGAAATCATCCAGACGGACGTACCGCTGACTCTGGACGCTGAAAGACGCGATGCGGTGACGGGTGATCTGGGCCAGCAGGGTACGGCTGACTCCCTCGATGCCGAAGGTGAAGCTTGCGTGCTCGATGGGGCTGGCGTGGCCCAGATCGCTGAGCATGGTCAGGAAGCGGGCAGTCTTTTCCTCATCCAGCCCGTCCAGCAGGTCGGTGATGTGGGCGTCGGAGTAGCAGAGCTTCGCCGCGGCCGCCACGACCTTTTCCGGCTCCGGCGTATGTGCTATCAATCGGACAGTCATCATTTTTTCTCATTCCTCCGTCGTTATCTTCACAAGGGGCGCAAAGTTGGCCATAGTCTTCTTCACGCCCACCTTCTCGAAGCTGATCTCCACGATCTGGTCGCCGGCGGCGGGCTTGACTTTCAGCACCTTGCCGCGCCCGAAGACCTTGTGCTCCACGATGTCGCCCGGCTCATAATGTTTGGGGCCGGTGGATGCCGCTGCCGGACGGGGCGAAGACGTCACACTGCCGCCTGCGGGTTTGACCGGCGCTTTGGGCGCTGCCGGACGGCCATAGCCAGAGCCGAAGCCGCTGCTTCCCGAACCGGAGCCGTAGCCGCCATGACCCGACGAAGCACTTCCCCGGCCCGCATAATCGGAGCCAAAGCCTCGGTTATTGGACATCGGTGCGTTATATTCTTTATTCAGATAGCCGCTGCGGCTGCCATAGCCCGAGCCGTAACCGGAGGCCGCGCGCCCCCAGCCGGAGGGGCCGGAGTAGCCCGACGCACCGCCCGGCACGGTATCGCTGCTGTAACCGCTGCCCCAGCTGCCCAGACGGGAGCGCTGTTCCAGCACCGGGCTGCGGGTCTCTTCGATGTACTCCGGCTCGATCTCCCGGAGAAAGCGGCTGGGCTCGTTGCGCTGGGTGCGGCCATAGAGCATCCGGGTGACGCTGTTGGAGATGTAAAGCTCCTTCTTGGCGCGGGTAATACCCACATAGGCCAGGCGGCGCTCCTCTTCGAGGTCAGCCTCGGAATACTTGCTCATCTCACTGGGGAAGACGCCCTCTTCCATGCCAATGAGGAATACATAGGGAAACTCAAGGCCCTTGGCTGAGTGGATGGTCATCAGCACCACCTGGTCGGCGCTCTCGTTGTAGCTGTCGATGTCGCTGATGAGGGCGATGTCCTCCAGATAGCCTTCCAGCGAAGCCTCTTCGCCGTGCTGGTCGCAGTAGCTCTTGACGTTGTTGACCAGCTGGCCGAGGTTCTGCAGACGGTCAGCGGCATCCTCGTGGCCCTTGGCGGCGTCAGCTTCCAGCATGGCGCGGTAGCCGGTGATCTCGATGACATCGGAAGCGAACTCATCCAGCGTCTTCGTTTCCAGCGATTCCTGCAGTTTCTGGTAGATGTCCCAGAACTTGAACAGCGGCGCGATGGCGCGGCTGAGCTTGGCGTACTGGTCGGCATGGGAGATGACATCCAGCATACTGATGCCCTGCTGAGCCGCCAAATCCGCGATGACTTCGATGGTCGTTGCACCGATTTTGCGCGCAGGCTCGTTGATGATTCGACGAAGTCGGACATCGTCCCGGGGGTTCGCCACGATGGACATATAGGAGTGGATGTCCTTGACTTCCTTGCGGTCGTTGAAGCGCTGGCCGCCCACGATCTTATGCGGGATGCCCGCACGGGTGAAGTAGCTTTCGATGGGGGCCGACTGGGCGTTCATCCGGTAGAGGATGGCGTGGTCGGCCAGATGTCCGCCCTCTTTGAGGTGCTGGCCGATGACGTCCGCGATATGGCTGGCCTCGTCCTGCTCGTTCTCGGCGGTATAGACCTGCACCTTGTCGCCCTCGCCGTTCTTCGTCCAGAGGGTCTTGCCCTTGCGCTCGGTGTTGTGCTGGATGACACAGTTGGCGGCATTCAGGATATTTGACGTAGAGCGGTAATTCTGCTCGAGTCGGATGGTCCTGGTACCTTTATAGATGCGCTCGAAGTTGAGGATGTTCTCAATGGTCGCGCCGCGGAAGCGGTAGATGCTCTGGTCGTCGTCGCCCACGACGCAGATGTTCTTTTCCGGGCCGGTGAGCAGGCTCACGAGCCGGAACTGGGCCACACTGGTGTCCTGATACTCGTCCACCAGCAGATATTTGTACTTGTTCTGGTAGAACTCCCGTACGTCCTCGTGCTCCGACAGCAGGATGACCGTCTGGTAGATGAGGTCGTCGAAGTCGAAAGCTCCGGCCTCCTTGAGCTTCTTTTCATAGGCGGCGTAGACCTTGGCCGCAAGAGCGCCCTTCGTGTCCCGGGCCGGGGTCTTCAGGGCCTCTTCCGGACTGATGAGCTGGTCTTTCCAACGGCTCATCTGGTTGATGGCACTCTTGACCGGGAAGAACTTGTCGTCCACGCTCAGCTCTTTGTAAACAGCTTTCATGACACGCTGGGAGTCGTCGCTGTCGTAGATGGTAAAGCTGCGGGGGTAGCCGATCTCCTCGGCCCAGCGGCGGAGAATGCGGACGCAGGCCGAGTGGAACGTGGAGGCGAACACCTCGTCGCCCTCTTCCCCGCCCAGCATCCGGCGCAGACGCTCTTTCAGCTCACCGGCGGCCTTGTTGGTAAAGGTGATGGCCATGACGTTCCAGCTCCGGACGGCGTCCTTCCGCAGCATCCCGTCCAGCCACGACGGGGCATCGGTGCCGGTCATGATGGCAGTGCGCAGGGCTTTCACATCGTCCTCCGTCACCTCCCGGGGCGTCCACTTGGAGCCGTGGGCCGAGCCGAAGCGGATGAGGTTGGCGATGCGGTTGACCAGCACGGTGGTCTTTCCGCTGCCTGCACCCGCGAGGATGAGCAGGGGGCCGTTGGTGGTGAACACCGCCTCCCGCTGCATATCGTTCAGGCGTCCGAACTGCTTTTCGATATACGTATCACGCAAAGCGCAGAATTGTTGTGCGAGATCTGTTGCCATTGTTTCACCTGTTCTTTTCAATCATTTCTGGATATATCACTTAAAATATAGTATATCACATTTCAAAAAAGTTGTACATAAAAACAATGCAAACAAAAACCGCCCCACCGCGGTCAATACCACGATGGAGCGGAAATTTCAGGAAATGCTTAACCGAAGATGTTGATGAGGATACCAGCAGCGACGGCGGAGCCGATAACACCGGCCACGTTGGGGCCCATTGCGTGCATCAGCAGGAAGTTGGAGGGGTTCTCGCTCTGGCCGACCTTCTGAGAAACACGGGCAGCCATAGGCACAGCGGAAACGCCAGCGGAACCGATCAGGGGGTTGACCTGACCGCCGGTCAGGACATACATGACCTTGCCGCAGAGAACACCGGCAGCGGTACCGAAGGAGAATGCGATGAGGCCCAGCACGATGATGAACAGGGTGCGGCTGTTCAGGAAGGTGTTTGCAGAGGTGGTGCAGCCAACAGACAGAGCCAGGAAGATGGTGATGATGTTCATCAGCTCATTACCGGCAGTCTTCTGGATACGATCCACGACGCCGCACTCCTTCATCAGGTTGCCCAGCATCAGCATACCGACCAGAACGGCGGCATCCGGCACGATGAGGGAGACGATGATGGTGACCATGATGGGGAAGATGATCTTCTCGGTCTTGGTCACGGTGCGCAGCTGCTTCATCACGACGGTACGCTCTTTCTTGGAGGTCAAAGCCTTCATGATAGGCGGCTGGATAACAGGCACCAGAGCCATGTAGCTGTAGGCCGCGACGGCGATGGAGCCCAGCAGCTCAGGAGCCAGACGGGAGGTGACGAAGATAGCGGTGGGGCCGTCTGCGCCGCCGATGATGGCGATAGCAGCAGACTGCTTCTGGGTGAAGTCCACCAGACCGGTAGCGGCCAGCAGACGAGCGCCCATGTAGGTGCCGAAGATACCGAACTGAGCGGCAGCGCCCAGCAGCAGGCTCTTGGGGTTGGAGATCAGGGGTGCGAAGTCGGTCATGGTGCCGATGCCGAGGAAGATCAGCGGCGGGTAGATGCCCAGCTTGACGCCCATGTAGAGCATATCGGCCAGGCCGCCGTTGTTCAGGATCTCGACCCACATCGGGTGCTCGAGGCCGTCACCGACGAAGTACTGCATATGGATGACGCCGCTGCCGGGGAGGTTGGCCAGGATCATGCCGAAAGCCATGGGCAGCAGGATCAGAGGCTCGAACTCTTTGACGATAGCGAGGTAGAGCAGGAAGCAGCCTACGCAGATCATCACTGCATACAGCCAGCCGCCCGGCTCACCGAACTTGGCAAAACCGGAACTCTGGAAAATACCGACCAGAGTCTCAATAAACTGAGTCATGTTTTTCCTCCTGTGTTAAAAGGGTGCGGTGGTGTCGTTGACGCCAGCCTTGCCCCAGCCATTCTTGCCGCGGCGGACTGCCTTCAGCACATACTTGCCGTTGCCCATAGAGTAGATGGCTGCCATGATGGCTGCCACAACGTCGCCGGGGATGCCGGCCTCGACCTGCGGGGCAGCAGCCTTTGCAGGAGCGGGCGCAGCGGCCTGTTTCACAGGAGCAGCCGGTTTTGCAACAGAAGCAGCCTTAGCAGCTGCCTTCTTGCCGTTCATGGCGTCAAAGATTTTACCCTCCAGCGTGATGATAGCCATCAGCAGGACGAGGATCAGAAACACCAGCACAATACCGGTTATGGTAACGATCACATCATAACCTAAATCCATGGTCTTCCTCCTATTTACTTTTTTCTTTGCCGCCCGGGGGGCGGGCGGCAAAAAGCGATTTGAAGATATTATACAATATTTTCCGGGTCGATTCAACAACTATGAACAAAAATCATATTGTTTTTCACGGTTCTGTGAACAGCGCTTTCCTCTCAGCGGCGGCCCATGCGGGGGGTGGCGTCCATGAAGCCGGTCTCCAGCTTGTCACCCAGACGCAGGCTCATGGCCGTACCCAGCGCGACACAGTTGACGGGGTCAGGCGAGACGGTCACTTCCACCTTCAGCTCCTGGCTGAGGTACTCAGGCAGGCCGTGGAGCTGTGCGCCGCCGCCGGTGAGGACGACGCCATTGCGGTAGATGTCGCCGGCCAGCTCCGGAGGAGTCTTCTCCAGCACCTGATGGGCGGCGGTGCCGATCTGCTCGCTCAGGCGCATGACCGGCTCGTAGAGGTCGGCGGTGGAGACATTGACGCGCACGGGCAGGCCGGTGAGCAGGCTGCGGCCCTTGATCTCCATGGTCTCGTTGAAATCTGCCTTCTGGGGGCAGCAGGCCACGTTCTTTTTCAGGTTCTCAGCGGTGCGCTGGCCGATGGCGATGCTGAACTTGTTGCGCACGAACTTCAGGATCTCTTCGTCGTAGTGGTTGCCGGCCACGCGGACGCTGGTGGCCTTGACCTTGCCGCCGAGGCTCAGCACGGCGATGTCGGTAGTGCCGCCGCCGATGTCGATGATCATCCGGCCATCCGGCACGGTGATGTCGATGCCGGAGCCGAGAGCTGCGGCGATAGGCTCATCAATGAGGTAGACCTGACGCGCACCGGCAGCCATGACGGCCTCCACCACGGCGTCGCTCTCGATGCCGGTGATGGCGGCAGGCACACAGACGGCCACACGGGGCTTGACCATGTGGGAGCTGTAGACCTGATTGACGAAGCGGCAGATGAGCTCCCGGGTCATGGTGTGGTCGCTGATGACGCCATCCTTCAGCGGGAAGATGGCGGAGATGTAGTTGGGCGTGCGGCCCACCATTGCAAGGGCCTTGTCGCCGGCCTCAAGCACGCAGTTCTTGCGGGTATCCACCGCCACCACGCTGGGCTGGTTGAGCACGACGCCCTGCCCCTCCTGCGCGATGATGATGGTCGTCGTACCAAGATCGATACCGATGTCATTCTGTGCCATAGTCGTGATATTTCCTTTCTCTGCTGCCCATTCTCTATTTCTATCGCCCATCTCCGGGCGCGGGTCATCAAAACACATTATAGTATAACACAGGTGTATCCAAAAAGAAACCCTTAAAGGTTCTCCTGCTCCGGGGGCAGAGCCTGGGCCAGCAGGGCGGCCAGGCCGCTGTAGCGCAGGTTCTGGCGGATATTGGACATCATCCGGTTCACCACGTCCCGCCGGCCCACCACGATGCAGAGCTTCCGCCCGCGGGTGACGCCGGTATAGAAGAGGTTGCGGTAGCACAGGCGGGGCGGCACCTGCGCCGCCGGGAGGATGACCGCCGGGAACTCGCTGCCCTGGCTTTTGTGTACCGTGATGGCATACGCAATTTCCAGCTCGTTGAGGTTCTCCGCCGGGTAGACCAGCCGCCGGTCGTCCATCCGCACCACCATGGAGCGGCTGCGCACGTCGATGGACTCCACGATGCCGATGTCGCCGTTGTAGGCGCCCACACCCTGTTCCCCGCCGATGCGCTGCCACGTGATCTCGTAGTTATTGCGCACCTGCATCACTTTGTCCCCCACCCGGAAGACCCGGGCCGCGCTCTGCAGCTCCGGCTTGCCCTTCCTGGGCGGGTTGAGCATGGCCTGTAACTCCGCGTTGAGGGCCTGAGTGCCGGTGGGGCCGAGCTTCGTGGGGCAGAGCACCTGAATATCCTTCACCGGGTCGAACTGATAGCTGCGGGGCAGACGGGTGGTCACAAGGTCGCAGACCAGCTTCTGGGCCGCGTCGCCGTCGGCTTCGAGAAAGAAGAAATCGTCTGTCTTTCCGCCCTTTTTCAGCGGTTCGCCCGAGATGATGTGGTGGGCGTTCTCCACAATGAGGCTCTGAGCGGCCTGCCGGAATATCTCGTTGAGGCAGACCGTCGGCACCAGCCCGGAGCGGATGGTCTCGCCGAGGATATTGCCCGGGCCGACGCTGGGCAGCTGGTCGGCGTCACCTACCATAATAATCCGGCAGCTGTACCGCAGTGCCGCAATGAGGGCCTGGAACAGCTTGACGTCCACCATGCTCATCTCGTCGAGGATAACGACGTCGCACTTGAGCAGGTTCTTGTCGTTGTGGATGAAGCTGACCACGCCGCCGGTGTAGTCCACTTCCAGCAGACGGTGGATGGTGGAGGCTTTCCGGCCCGTCAGCTCGCTCAGACGCTTGGCGGCGCGGCCTGTGGGAGCGCAGAGGGCTACCCGTTCGGCCTCGTTCTCGAGCAGCTGCAGGATGGCGTTGACCGTGGTGGTCTTGCCGGTGCCGGGGCCGCCGGTGAGGACAAGGCAGTTCTCGGTCATGGCCTTACGGATGGCTTCCTTTTGGAGCGGCGCATAGGCAAAGCCCTGCGCCAGTTCCAGAATCTGGATGTTCTTGTCGAGGCCGTGGGCCGTCTGCTTTCCGCGCCTGGTCAGCATGGCCAGACGGTCGGCGATGTCCTGCTCTGCGGCCAGCAGATCCGGCAGATAAATATACGGTGTGCCGTCGAACATCCGCACCGCCAGTTTCCCGGTCTGGATGCAGCTGTCCAGCGCCGCCGCCAGCTTTTCGGGGGGCTGGTGGATGAAGTTCGACGCTGTTTCCAGCAGCTGCGCCCGGGGCAGACAGGTGTGGCCATTGCCGGCGTTGTGACGCAGGGTGCGCAGAAGGGCGGCTTCCAGCCGCTGGGCGCAGTCCCCTGCCATCTGGTAATACTGGGCGATGCTGTCGGCGTGGCGGAAGTCCAGCTGCAAAGGTTCGCCGCAGAGCAGGTAGGGGTTCTGCTGGATGGCCTGCATGGCCCCCGGCCCGAAGGTGCGGAAGACCTCCATCGCCCGGCGGGGGCTGATCTCGAACTGAGCCAGATAGGCGATGAGCTCCCGCATTCCGAACATCCGCTTGAACTCCTGCTGGATGCGGTCGGCCTTGTCCGCCGAGATGCCCGGGATGAGGGTGAGCTGGGCGGGGTCGTTGGCGATAACTTCCAGCGCCGCCGCGCCGAATTTGTCAATGATCTTATCCGCCGTCCGAGCCCCGATGTAGGGCAGCGACCGGCTGGCGAGGAAGGCGTAGACGGCCTCGAGGTCTTTGGGCATATCCGTCTCGCACTCCTGTGCGTGGAACTGTCGGCCATAGGTAGCGTGGTTCTCGTACCTGCCCCGGCAGACGACGCTCTCACCGGCGTGGAGCTCTCCCACCACGCCGCACACAACGGTGACGACACCGCCGCCCGACACCTCGAACACGGTGTAGCCGTTGTCCTCGTTCAGGTAGATGATGTCCTCTACCGTGCCTTCCAGCCGTTCCAGCTCCTGCTCCATCGTCCCGCCTCCTCGTTTTGACACAACTATATATAGTATAGCGGTTTTGGAGGGATTTGTAAATACAACAAAAGCTCCCCCGAAGGGGAGCTGTAGGCGAGGTTTAATCCCCCACCCCATATGCATTTTCTTTCATCAGCCGATTGCGCACTGCAAAGTACGCCGGGATGAGGAAGAAGCAGGCGAAGAACCATGCCACAGGGTTGGCAATGCAGGCCGCAAAGTAGCCCCAGAGCGGCACGAACCAGAAGCCCACCATGGCACGGGCGACCATCTCGGCCACGCCCGCGAACATGGCAAGGCCGGAATAGCCCAGGCCCTGGATGGTGTAGCGGTAGATGATGAGGACGGCCAGCGGGATGTAGAACACGCTGTTCCAGAAGATGAAGCTGCGGGCATTCGCCATGATCTCCACCTCGCTGCTCTCGAGGAAGAGGCTGATAAGCGGCACATCCAGCACACGCAGGATGAGGAAGGATGCCACGCTGTAGACGCAGCCAATGCCCAGCGCGGTATTGACGCCCCGGTCCACACGCTTGAGGTCGTGAGCGCCCATGTTCTGGCTGGCGTAGGTGGTCATGGCGGTGCCGATGCTCTCCAGCGGCACGCTGAGGAACTGGGCGGCCTTGCTGCCTGCGGTCTGCGCGGCCACGATGCTGCTGCCCAGACCGTTCACCGCGCCCTGCAGCACGACGCTGCCGATGGCGGTGATGCTGCACTGCAGGCCCATAGGGATGCCCATGTTGCAGAGCTTGAGGCAGTGGCTGGCGCTCAGACGGCCCTCTTCCCTGCTCCATTTCAGCTCCGGGTAGTGGTGGCCGATGTAGATGAGACTGCCGATGCCCGCCACCGCCTGACTGAACACGGTGGCGAAGGCCGCACCGAACGCCCCCATCCGGAAGATGAGGATACAGAGCAGGTCGAGGCCGATGTTCAGCACGCTGGCCACCAGCAGGAAATAGAGAGGCCGCTTGCTGTCGCCCAGCGCGCGCATGAGGGCGCTGGTGACGTTGTACAGCAGGGTGAAGGGGATGCCCCAGAAGATGGTGCGGATGTAGATGTCCGCGATGTCGATGATGTTGTCGGGGGTGTTGGTCCAGACCAGCACCGCCCGGGTCAGGGCCACCGTCACCACCGTGAGCACGACGGCGAAAAAGAGGCTCAGCCAGACGGTATTGGCGGTGTAGCGCCGCATCTCTCTGTAGTCCTTCGCGCCGAAGGTCCACGAGATGGGGATGGAGAAGCCACAGGCGATGCCGTTGACGAAGCCCAGCACCAGATAGTTCAGACCGCCCACGCTGCCCACCGCCGCCAGCGCATCCACGCCCACGAAACGGCCCACGATGATGGTATCGGCCAGATTGTAGAACTGCTGGAACAGACTGCCCAGCATCAGCGGCACCGCAAAGGCAAGGATGAGCTTGAGCGGGCTGCCCTGTGTCATGTCTTTTGTCATACAAAGCCCCTCCCCGGGCGGTCACTTAACATTTCTTTGCCAAATTTTTACCGACAAAAACGCCCTGCCGGACGAGGGGCAGGACGTTTTGCGTTTCATGAGTGGTATTATACTCAGCTCATCGTGATTTTGCAAGGGGTTTTTCTCAGATTTCTTCGTACAACATTGCTATTTTCTATCGGTGGTTTTTGGTGATTGTGCGCAGGGGAGCGGCAGGGCCCTCCTGCTGCACTCCCTCTCAGCCTTCATAATCGTACTTCCGTATGGAGTCATAAAAGGAATTCCACCAAGCAAGATCCGGCGACTGACTGACCCTTACCCATTTTCTTGTCTCCCAATCTCCTCTCAAATCCGGCGGCTGACTGTCCCTTATCCATTTTCTCGTCTCCCAATCTCCTCTCAAATCCGGCGGCTGACTGTCATCCTTGCCCGGCTTCCACACCCAGTCACCCTGACTGTCCGTTACCCATCCGCCTGTTTCCGGCTGCTGGGTGCTTGTCTCCGGCTGCTGGGTGCTTATTTCCGGCTGCTGGACCGTGGTGAGGCTGTCCGGCGAGAGAGTCGTCGGCCCGCTGAGGCCACCGACGGAGGGGGCCGGGTCGTCCTTCTTGCTGTCCTGCTTCCCGCCCACGAGCTTCACGATGTTACCGGTAAATGTCTTCCACACCGTCGGGTTGGAGGCGGGCTGCTCGGACGGACGGACCGCGATGGAGCCCATGTCGATGATGGTGGGATCCTTCGGGGCTGCGCTGAAGTCGGTCACGCCGCCGACGGTACCCGTTCCCGGCTGAGTCAGCTCGGGCAGTCCGCTCAGGGAGCTGCTTTCTCGACCGGAGAGGACCGTTCCCCATTGCTCTTTCTCCTGCTTGCGGCGGGCGATCGCCTCTTCCACCCGGGCAGTCTCCTGCGCTTTCTGCTCCTCATCGCCAACGCGGTACACGAGGACCAGTTCCTTGCCGTTTCGGCGCAGGGCGGTCTCATCCGAGAATGTTTTTCTATCATATCCCGTCTGCCCGACAACATGGAATTGATAACGCCCCTCATGGGACAACTCGAGTTCGAATGCACCATTCACGCCGACCAGATCTTTGATCCGGGCCAGCGGAATGACGGCCTCCATTTCCCGCCCTTCCCCATCAAGGAACCGGATGCGAAGCTCATGGACTTCCTTTGCAAGCTCCCGCAGCGAGTCGCCTGTCATCCGAAAGAGTGTGCTGTGGGCATCGAAGCTCAGGACCTTGTTGACCGGGTCATACTCCGCCGTGGCCACATTACCAAGCTCCTGTGTGCCATCCAGATGGGTGATCACGCCGACGGTCTCGTACATCTGCTTCACACGGTCCGGCACCTCGCCGGTCTGCACGCTTGGAGCGTCGTCCTCGTCGTCGTCCTCGTCGTCGTCCTCGTCGTTCTCGGTATCATCGGGCTGTTCCGGCTTGTCCGGCTGCTCTGGCTTGTCTGGCTGTTCCGGCTTGTCCGGCTGCTCTGGCTTGTCCGGCTGTTCCGGCTTGTCCGGCTGCTCCGGTTGGGAGGGCGTCCGCCGGTCGTAGCTGTAGTCCTCCATCTTCTTCCCGTCGGGGTCGTAGCGGGTCAGACTGCCGCCCGTCACCTTGTGGTCGTCGTTAGAGAGGGCGTCATTGGGGATCTCGCCGACTATGCCGCCGCCGATGGCCGCAGTTTTGCCGCCGGTGCTTGCGCCTGCCTTGGCCTCCACCTCGGCGTCGCCGGAGATATAGATGTGATTGGGATTGCTGGGCGGCGCATCCGGGGCTATCTCAGACCACGCACCCGCGCCGTCGCCAATGCCTGCCGCGCCGGGGCGGGGGTCTTCTTCAAGGCCGCTGTAGCTGCCGCCCGTGGCCGACACCTTGCCGCCGGAAATCTCGATGTCGCGGCCCGGGCCGTACACACCGCCGCCGATACCGGCAGCACCCTCGCCGCCCACGGCTTCTACCGTGCCGCCGGTGATCTCGATGTTTCCGGCACCGCTTTCGTAGCCGCCGCCGATGCCTGCGCCGCCGCCTTCGCCGCCCTTGGCGGTGAGGGAGCCTTTGGTGTCGTTGTCGTCCTTGATGGTCAGCTTGCCGGAGGACTCATTGCCGTTCTTCTCAAGACCCGCATTGCTGCTGCCGCTCTTCAGCTCGTTGGCGCCGTCCAGCTCGATGGCGGCATCGCCGCCGCCCTCGACCCGAACAGCAGCTTTGCCCGCATCGACTGGGCTGTCATCGCTGCCATCCCCCTCGGTCTCGTCGCTGACGTCCCCCTCGGTCTTGCCGCTGCCATCCCCCTCGGCCTTGCCGCTGACGTCAATTTTCAGGTCGTCGAAGGTGACGTCCACGTTGCCCTCGGAGGTGTCGATGGTGACGGTGTTCTTATCCGACTCGCCGGTGATGACGGTCTCCCCCTCATCCTTCTCGAAATCCTTTTCACCCTGCTTGACATTGTTATAGTTTCCGCTTTCATCGCTCGCACCTTTGACCGTAATGTCGCCGTCGGCGATGTTCCATGTTTTCGCATAGGCCGGGATGCCGGAACTCACCACGATGCCCGCGATGACGGCGGCGGCCACGCCCCGCCGGAGTGCGCTCTTCAGTCTCATAGTACATCTCCTTTCGTTTTGTGTATCATGCAATGCCGTCGATGCGGCTCAGGCTCTCCTTTGAGGGGCTTATGAGATGCTCCAAGTCCTCCGGCAGCCAGATCTTTATCTCACCCTGGGTATCCGGCAGGTCGTCCCAGTCGTCACCAAGGTCGGTATAGCTCCGCAGGTCACTCTCCAACAGATTGGTATACTTTGTGCCATCCGGGACGGTGGTTTCCAGCAGGAAAAGCCGTGGCTTATCCTCCTCGGGAGCGATGGCCTCAAATCGGGAAGCCAGCTGTTTCAGGGACTCCTCAAGCCCGATTCTCGGCGTTTCCGTTCTCGCAGGCTCGAGCCACCAATCCAAACTCGGGAGATCGTCCCTTTTTTTCGCGAGTTGGAAGTCCATCATATCCAGCTCTTGTTTCAGGGACTCGTCATGCCCGATTCCCGGCGTTTCCTCTCTCGCAGGCTCGAGCCACCAATCCAAACTCGGGAGGTCGTCCCTTTTTTTCGCGAGTTGGAAGTCCATCATATCCAGCTCTTGTTTCAGTAATTCGTCGCGTTCACGTCTGAGCTCTTCACTCGTTTTTTGCTCTACCCCTTCGTGGGTCAATATCAGCCGCTCCTGCGGCTCTGGCGTCTGCACCGGCACCCACTCCAGATAGCGCTCCGACAGGTCGCCCCGCGTCTCGCCGTCCAGCCGGAGGCTGATGTCCTCCCTGTTCTGCTTCAGCTCCACGTCAGCGTCCTCGCCCGCCGCGTCGGCCATCTTGTCCACGCTATAGTGGGTCATGGTGTCCTCATAGCGGAAGAAGATGTCCTCCACGCCGTCCTCCCGGAGACTGGAGATGTCGGTGGTGACGGTGGAGCGGGGAGCGGCGCTCTCAATAAGCACCACACCCCCCGGGGTGAGGACCTCTCCGGCGTCGCCGGCCTTTACGCTGCCGACCATGGGGTCGGTGCTCTCAATAATGGCCAAAGCAGAATCCAACCGCTGGATGGTGACCCGGCTGGAAAAGAAGCCGCCCACCACCATGCCGCCGGGCAGGGGTTCGGGAGCGTTCTCCTGCACCGGGGGCGGGACGTCATCATCATCGTCGTCCTCGTCGTCGTCCGGCTGGGGCTTGGGGGTGGAGGTGTAGTCGTAGCCCATCCCCTCCATCACGGTGCCGTCCGCGTTCAGACGGGTCAGCCGTCCTCCCGTCACCTTATGTTCATCGTCAGAAAGGTTCTCCGTGGGTACTTCGCCGTAGCTGCCGCCGATGGCCGGGGCCTTGGCGTCCGTCATCTGGCTTCCCGCCTTGGCCGTCACCTCGGCGTCGCCGCAGATGTAGAGGTCTCCCGGGTTCGGGTCGTCGGTGTCGTCCGACGCGTGGCCTGCTCCGTCGCCGATGCCTGCCGCGTTGCTCCCGCCCACAGCCTCGATGGTGCCGCCCCGGATGGTGATGTTGCTACCGGTGCTCTCGATGCCTCCGCCGATGCCTGCGCCGCCGAAGCCGCCCTCAGCGGTCAGCGCGCCTTTGGTATCGTTGTCGTCCTTGATGGTCAGAGTGCCTTTCGACTCGTGTTCGTTCTTCTCAAGACCCGCATGATAGCTGCCGCTCTTCAGCTCGTTGTCGCCGTCCAGTTCGATGGTCACATCGTGGTCGCCCTGCACGGTGACGGCGGCTTTGCCCGCATCGACTGGGCCGTCACCGCTGACGTCCCCCTCGGCCTTGCCGCTGACGTCGATCTTCAGGTCGTCGAAGGTGACGTCCACGTCGCCCTTGGAGGTGTCGATGGTGACGGTGTTCTTATCTGACTCGCCGGTGATGACGGTGTTGGTGTCGTCCTTGTCGATGGTCTCGCCCTGTGAGACCTTGTTCTTTCCTTCGGCGTCGCCCGCTTTCACGGTGATGTCGCCGTTGGCGATGTCCCACCGGGCCGCATAGGCCGGGATGCCGGAACTCACCACGATGCCCGCGATGACGGCGGCGGCCACGCCCCGCCGGAGTGCGCTTTTCAGTCTCATAGTCTGTCCTCCTTTGGTCTGTTCGTCTTTTGAAAAATCAGCCTTTTTCGATACAAGCTTACCAAAAAATCCGGAGAATGTAAATAAAAACTGCGCGAATCGTGGTGTTTTCGGCGTGAATGGCGCAAAAAAGCCCTCCCGAGCGGGGAGGGCCATAGTCTGTCTTATTCAGAGTAGTGCGCCAAAAACTGCTTGGTGCGCTCCTCCTGGGGGTGGTCGATGAGCTGGCGGGCCGGGCCTTCCTCCACCACGACGCCGCCGTCCATGAATAGGATGCGGTCGGCCACGTCGCGGGCGAAGTGCATCTCATGGGTGACGATGATCATGGTGGTCTTTCGGTCGGCGAGGTCCCGCAGGACACGGAGGACTTCGCCGGTCAGCTCCGGGTCAAGGGCGCTGGTGGGCTCATCGAAGCAGAGGATGTCCGGGTGGAGCGCCAGGGCGCGGGCGATGGCCACCCGCTGCTGCTGACCGCCGGAGAGCTGGTGGGGGTAGTGGCCTGCCCGCTCCGACAGGCCCATCTGGGCCAGCAGGTCACGGGCCTGTGCTTTCAGCTGGGCGTGGATGGCCTTTTTGTTGGCCTTGTAGTCGGGCTGCTCCTTTGCCAGAAGCTCCCCCGCCAGCATCACGTTTTCCAGCGCGGTGTACTGGGGGAAGAGGTTGAAGTTCTGGAACACGAGGCCGAAGTGGAGGCGCTTTTTCCGCACCTCGCTCTCCCGCTGGGTGGCAGGGTCGGCGGCGTCCCACATGGTCTCGCCGTTCACCCTGATGACGCCGGTGTCGGGACGCTCAAGGAAGTTCAGGCAGCGCAGCAGCGTCGTCTTTCCTGAGCCGGACGAGCCGATGATCGCCAGCGCCTCGCCCTGTTCCAGTGTGAGCGAGATGTCCTTGAGAACTTTCGTCTCGCCGAAATTCTTCCCGATGCCAGAGGCTTCGAGTAATGCCATAATTCAGTATCCTCCTTAGCAGCGGAAATAGTCCATCTTTTTCTCGGCCCAGTCCAGCAGCAGGGTGAGTGCGCCGACAAAGACGAGGAAGAAAATCGCGGTGGAGAACAGCGGCCAGATAAGGCCCTTGGCGCTGTACTCCTTCGCCATCATGATGATCTCCTTGTTGGCGATGACATTCGCCAGCGAGGTATCCTTCACCAGCGTGATGACCTCGTTGCCCATCGGGGGCAGGATGCGCTTGACGACCTGCAGGAGCGTGACCTTGAAAAAAATCTGGCTCTTGGTCATGCCAAGCACCTGACCGGCCTCGGTCTGGCCTTTCGGCACAGCCTCGATGCCGCCGCGGTAAATCTCAGAGAAGTAGCAGGCGTAGTTGATGGCGAAAGCCACCACCGCCGCCACCAGACGGCCCGAAGAGCCGGAGGGCCAGGGGTTGGTCATACCCAGCAGGCCGGGGCCAAGGTAGATGACGATGATCTGGAGCATCAGCGGCGTACCGCGGATGACCCACACGAAGGTCTTGACGACGCCCCGCAGCGGTGCGCACCGGCTCATGGAGCCAAAGGCCACCACAAGGCCCAGCGGCAGCGAAAACAGCAAGGTCAGAAAGAACAGCTCACAGTTGAGCGCGAATGCGCCGGTCAGACGCTCCAAAATCACAGTCACAGAATCACTACACCTATCCGTTTATAATGTAAGTTACTCAGCCAGAGTCAGGCCGTACTTGTCGGCCAGAGTCTGCATGGTGCCGTCAGCCTTCAGCTCGTCGAATGCATTGTCCACAGCCTCGGCCACATCGCTGCCCTTGCGGAAGGCCACGCCATACTCCTCGACGTTCAGCTCATCCACCATCTTGAGGTTTGCGTAGTCGGTACCCTCGCCGATCATGGCAGAGGCCAGAGTCAGGTCGAGGACGGCGGCGTCAGCAGTGCCAGCGGCGACTTCCATCAGGCAGTCGGTCTGAACAGCCTTGGAGATGAAATCAGCCTGAGACAGGTCGGCGTTCTCGGTGATGGTGGTCTCACCGGCAGAGCCGGCCTCGGCCACCACGGTCTTGCCGATGAGGTCGGCGGTGGAGGTATAATCGGTGCCGTCCTTCACCACGACGACCTGGGCGTTCTTGACGTAGGGCTTGGTGCAGGCCATATTCTCCTCGCGGTCATCGGTCAGGGTCAGGCCGTTCCAGATGCAGTCGATGCTCTTTGCAGCCAGCTCGGTCTCCTTGGTGTCCCAGTTGATCTCCACGAACTCCGGCTCGCCCCCCAGCTTCTCACAGACAGCGGTGGCCAGCTCGGTATCGAAACCGGTGAAGTTGCCGTCGGCGTCGGTGTAGTTCATCGGCTCATACACGGTGTAGCCGATGACCATCTTGCCGTTGGACTGGATGTAAGCCAAGTCGCTGTCAGCGGCCACGGAGCTTGCCGGGGCGGCAGAGGCGGCGGCAGAAGAAGCAGCCGTAGAAGTGGATGCAGAACCGCCGCAGGCGGCAAGGCTCAGCGCCATCGCACCGGCCAGAAAAGCAGATACCAGACGTTTCATGTTGTAATTTCCTCCCTCAGATTCAGCAGAAGCGGCGCTTCGTTTTACCGCTTTACCATGCTAAATTGTTAAACCGTGACTATAGAATAGCGCGTTTTGCCCCGTTTTGCAAGAGGAAAACCGATTTTTTCGCGTTTTGCCCGCAGACCGCCCCTTTCCGACAGGGTTTTCGGTGTATTTGTACAAAGGACAAAAAGAAAACCGCCACCTCACGGTGACGGTCAGACTTTCCGTTCAATTTATAATGACGCATTCTCAAACGCATCCCCTGTGGCCTTTTGCAGGGCGCCGATGGAGATGGTGCAGAGGGCCGCGAGGTCGGCGTCCGAGCCGTCGGCAGGGATGTCCGCCACCTCTTTCTCAGTCTTGCCCTTGAGGTAGCTGCAATAGCCCTCGCTGTGCTCGTACCACTCCTTGCCGAGGCTGGATGCGTTCCGCATCCCGTAGCTGTCGCCCAGCTCAAGCTTGGAGCGGACGGTGTCCGGGGCGGTGACGCCGCCGTCTGCCGCGATGGTCAGCGCAGGCTCTGCCATGTCGCCGATGGCGCTGGTCACACGGCCATCGGCATCCAGAGTCAGGGCCACGACGGTAAGGTCAACTTCTGCGTTCACATCCTTGTCGTCGGTGGCGGTGATGTCCGAAGAGGCATTCTCCGCCTCCACGCCGAGGCTCACCCGGTCGCCCTTCGCCGCGCCGAGGGCGGACGCATTCGTGCAGGCTTTCGCCACGGCGTCGCGGTACTTATCCACCCGGATGGTGCAGCCGGACAGCAGGTCGGCGTCCACAGCTTTGCCGTCCTTATCCGTTTCCAGCATGGATGCCTGTTCCGGCGTCATGCCGGTGAGGTAGTCGGCGAAGTCATCGGCCTGCTCGGCCCAGCCCTTTTTCAGCGAAGATGCCGCCGCCAGCGGGTAGTCGTCCCCTTTCTGGCGCTTGGTGCGGTAGTCGGTGGGCATGGTGACGACGCCTTTGCCGTCGGCGGTAACTTCCACTTCCAGCTCATCCAGCATCACGTCGGCCAGCTTGCCGTCTCCGTCCAGCAGGACGGCGGCGGCGATGGTATGGATGGTGCCGGTACGGGCCTCATCGGAAGCCTCGGTCAGGATGCCGAGGCCGGTCTTCCAGCCGCCGGTCTGGGTGGTGCTGGCGCTGCCGGACGAGCCGGACATGGCGTTCGAACTGCTCATGCTGCCGGAATCGCTGCTGCCTTTGCGGCAGCCGGACAGCAGCAGTGCCGCCGCCACGGCACAGCTCAGAAGAGCTTTTTGTCTCTGTGTCATAAGCGTTACGCTCCCTTTCATCTCTTTGGGAGTAGTATAGCCCGACAGGAGTCTATTTATTTATGTATCTTTTTGTTGGAAACTGTGTTATACTTGTCCTGCGGCCTACCCCGCCCAGTTTTATTAAAGGAACCCGGGTTGCGGCTCCCAGCGTCTGCTTCGCTGCCGCTCGCATCCTGCTGGCCGCAGCCCCAACAGCTCCTCCCTGTTTCCGCCACTGGCGGCGGTCGTCGCCGTTGCATTTGTAAGTGGCTTGACGGATGGCTGAAGGGCCGTAAGCACTAAAAAGGACCCCCTTTCGGAGATTGCCGCTCCGGGAGGGGGTCTTTTCCTTTGGGTGTGCCAATGACATATCGGCTTCCACATTTATCATCTTTATTATATGCGATTTCCTGCAAAAGTCAAGCACCGCACAGAAAATTTACAACTGTGCTCTGAGACCGACGTGTTATCTGGCGAAGTTCCAAAATAATGACGCAGCAACGCTGCAAAACAAACTTCGCCAGAGTGGCGAACTTCGGGTCAGCTGGCGAAGTTCGAACTTCGCCAATCAGGGGAACTTCGCCAAGTTGGCGAACATCCAATATTAAACTATATATCGTTTATTTTATAGAACTTCGCCACTTATTCCACCACAGTATCGCTCACATCAGCGGGCTCAGCAGGCGGAGCACACTGTCCAGCAGCGTCCCGGCCAGCGAGGTGCGGCAGTCGGCCAGCTGCACTTCCCGGCACTCTGGCAGGGTGCGAAGCACATCGTCCCGCAGCGCAATGACCTGACTGTTATAGAGCAGCAGCGCCCCGCACTCAAAGTGGAGGAAGAGGCTGCGGTAATCCATGTTGATGCTGCCCACCACGGCGGCGCGGTCATCGCTGACGTAGCACTTGGCGTGGAGGAAGCCGGGCGTGAACTCGTAGATGCGCACCCCCGCCCGGAGCAGCGGCACATAATAGGAGCGGGTCAGCCGGAAGATGAGCTTCTTGTCCGGGATGCCCGGCAGCACCAGCCGGACGTCCACGCCCCGCTTTGCCGCCGCCTTGAGGGCTTCCAGCATGGTCTCGCCCACCGCGAAGTAGGGCGTATAGATATAGACATACCGCTGGGCCTGATTGATGATATTCAGGTAGACCGTCTCGGCCAGAGCCTCTTCGTCCAGCGGGCTGTCCCCGTAGGGCTGTATCACTCCGTCCGACTGGGCAGACAGGGACTCAGCCTGAGGCATAAAGGGCGCATAATCCTCCTCGCTGGGGCGGAAGGCGTTCCAGTGATCAAGGAACATCACCGTGAAGTTCCAGACCGCCGCGCCCTCGGTGCGGAGGGCTGCGTCCTTCCAGTAGCCGAACCGCTCTTCTTCATTGATATACTCGTCGGCCAGATTGATGCCGCCCGTATAGGCTGTATTTCCGTCCACGACCACGATCTTCCGGTGGTCGCGGTGATTCATGACCAGCGACACCAGAGGCACCACCGGATTGAACGGGATGCAGCGGATATGCGCCCGCTCCATCTGCACCACGAAATCGGACGGCAGACCCAGCAGACTGCCGAAATCGTCGTAGATGAGCCGGACATCCACCCCCTGCGCCGCCTTGCGGACAAGGATGTCCTCTACCCCCTTCCACATCTTGCCGGTGCGGACGATGAAGAACTCGAGGAAGATGAACCGCTCTGCTTTTTCGAGGTCGGCCAGCAGGTCAGGGTACATGGCCTCACCGCAGGGGTAATATTTTGCCGTGGAGTTTTTCCATGCGGGGTACGGCCCGTACTCCGAAATATACCGGCTCAGTCCCCTGCTGGCGGGGTCGAGGGCGTCGGTCTGGCCCGGCTGCTGGGCGAGGTCGGCGGTGTGCTGGCGCTCCACCGCCTGCATCCGCTGGCGCATCCGCTTGGCGGGGGCCTTGTTGCCGAAGGCCAGATAGAGCGCACCGCCCAGCAGCGGCATCATGCCGATGAGGACGAGCCAGATGATCTTATAGTCGCTGTTCTCGTCCTTCCGCACGAGGTAGAGGGTGATGAAGAGGCTGAGGACGTTCAGCCCCGCATTCACCCACACCTTTCCGGCGGTGAGGGAGAAGAAGGCCCAGAGCAGCCAGCCGATCTGTAGCAAAACAAGGGCCACTGTGACCGTGGCCCTGTTGATGACACGATTGAAGAACCGTACGACCGGCAGCCGAAAGAACATCTGCGCCTCCCCCGCTGCCCTGCGGCAGCATTTTTATGGGAATAGTATAGCGCAGAGATACGGAGATTTCAAGCTCAGGCGTCCGCGTCCTCGAAGCCCACCATGAGGCCGCCCAGCTCGGCGTAGTAGCTGCACAGGCCGCCGCACTCGGTCACCCGCACCTGTGCGCCCTCGAAGACAGCCCGCACCATGTGCATCAGGCGCTCGGCGGCGGCGGGATTGCCGCAGTGGGCAATGATGACCTTACCGTTCGTGTAGCCGTGGCCTTTGAGCTCCAGCACGATGCGCTCGAGAGCGCCGTGCTCGCCGCGGGTCTTGCAGAGGACATCCAGTTCGCCCACATCGCTGGCCTTGCCGATGACCCGGATGTTGAGCATCCGCGCCACAGCGGCCACAGCGGGCTTCACCCGGCCATTCCGGGCCAGATTCGCCAGCGATTCCAGCGAGAACAGCAGATGGGTGTGGTGACGGTAGCGCAGCATCTCTTCGCACACCTCGTCAAAGTCCCTGCCCTCTTCGATGAGCGCACGGATATGCTCTGCCAGCAGCACCAATTCCGGGCCGGCAGACAGGCTGTCCAGCACAAAGACCTGAGCACCCGGGTGCTCTGCCTGATACTCCTCTGCGGCCAGCTGGGCGGCGTTGCAGCTGCCCGACAGGGTGCCGGTAATGGTGATGGCATAAATTTCATCTGCGCCCTCATAAGCCTCCAGCCAGTCGCCGATGTTGGGGCAGGAGGTGCTGGTCTTGCCCTTATAGGTGCGCAGGGTAGTCGCCATTTCCACGGCGTCCAGCGTGCCGTCGTCGAGGTATTCCCTCTCGTCGGTCACGATCTTCAGAGGCACAGCAGCAAAATCAATGCCATCCAGCGCATACAGGCTGGCAGAAGAGTCCACAACGATTCGTTTCATATCCATCTATCTCCATTCCAGCGGGTGTCCGCCGCATTTTTTACATTCGGTGAGTCCACTATATCAGTTTTTCAAAAACCTGTCAAGCGATTTTTAAAATTCTTAATATCGTTTTCATAAACGGTTGACCCCGACTCAAAAATGCGCTATACTACCACCATGAATCAGGAAATGAAACGCCGTGTCACGGCCTGCGCCGCCGGGTTTTCCCTGCCGCGCTACCGGGAGCTGCCCTCCGTGGGGCTGTATCTCGACCAGACCGTGCAGCTCGTCAACAGCTGCTTCCGGGGCTTCCCCGGGGTGGAGCTCACCCCCTCCATGGTGAGCAACTACGTCAAGAAAGGAGTCATCTCCCACCCCGTCAAAAAGAAGTATTCCCGCGAACAGCTGGCTTCTCTCATCTATATCGTATTGTCTAAAAATGTCCTCTCGCTGGAAAACATCGACACCCTCTTTCAGATGCAGCGGGCTCACTGCACCGCCGCCGAAGCCTACGACTACTTCTGCGACGAGGTGGAGAACTGCCTGCCCTACATCTTCGGTGCCAGCCGCACCATCTGCGGCCTCGACCCGGATGCCGCCGACGAAAAGCGTCTGCTGCGCGGTACTATCGTCGCTGCTGTGAACAAGATGTACCTCGACTGCTGCTTTGTCGCCATGCGGCAGGAGGAAGCCCTTTGGCCGGGGATACTCGGCGACCTCGAATAAAAAGAAAAACGTCTGTACCTCCAAACGAAGTACAGACGTTTTTGTTATGCTCTGATTTCAGGCATCCTGCAGCTCGCCACGGCTTGCAGCCTTGAGGTAAGCGAAGATGAAGCCATCGAGGTCGCCGTCCATGACAGCGTCCACGTTGCCGGTCTCATAGTTGGTGCGGTGGTCCTTGACCATCGTGTAGGGCATAAAGACGTAGGAGCGGATCTGGTGGCCCCATGCGATCTCGTTCTGGACGCCCTTGATGTCGTCGATCTTATCCATGTGCTGCTGCTTGGCGATCTGGTACAGCTTTGCCTTCAGCATTTCCATCGCGTAGTCGCGGTTCTGGAACTGGCTGCGCTGGGTCTGGCAGCTGACCACGATGCCGGTGGGCTTATGGATGAGTCGGACAGCGGAAGAAGTCTTGTTGATGTGCTGGCCGCCGGCACCGGAGGAGCGGTAGACCTGCATCTCGATGTCCTCAGGGCGGATGTCCACCTGGATGGTGTTGTCCAGCTCGGGCATGACTTCCAGCGAAGCAAAGCTGGTCTGACGGCGGGCGTTGGCGTCAAAGGGAGAGACGCGCACCAGACGGTGGACGCCGTTCTCGCTCTTGAGCAGGCCGTAGGCGTTGGCACCCTTGACCATCATGGAAGCGCTCTTCATGCCGGCCTCGTCGCCGTCCTGATAATCCAGGACCTCGACGGTCATGCCGTGAGCCTGCGCCCACTTGTTGTACATACGGTAGAGCATCTCGGCCCAGTCCTGTGCCTCGGTGCCGCCGGTGCCTGCGTGGAAGGTCAGGATGGCGTTGCTGTGGTCGTACTCACCGTTCAGCATGGTCATCAGCTGCAGCTCGTCCACAGCCTTGCCCACGGCGTTGACGGCCTCTTCGGCCTCCGGCACCATCTCGGGGTCGTACTCCTCGTCCAGCATGACCAGCATGGTCTCTGCGTCATCGTAGAGGCCCTGCAGCTTCTCGAAGCGGGTCAGCTTGCCCTTCAGGTCGCCCACCTCGTCAAAGACCTTCTTGCTCAGCTCAGCGTCGTCGTAGAAGCCGGGGCGCGACATGGTGTGCTCCAGCTCCTGCACGCGCTTGCGGGAAGCGTCGATGGCCAGCGCCTCCTCCAAGTCCTTTACAGCGGTGTGGTATTCAGCCAGCTGTACTTTCAGTTCATCAGTGGTGATCATCGTTTTATTCCTCTCGTCTCAAAGAACAGGAGCAGCCTCTTCATCATCAGCCACGCACACGGGCAGGCCCGTCTTAGTACAACCTCTCAGTCTCGCTGGCGCTCGACAGCTCCCCTAGTAGGGGAGCCTCTGGCGAAACCGTTCACTTTGCGGGGACTGCCAAAGCCTCCCCTACCAGGGGAGGTGGCACGCCGTAGGCGTGACGGAGAGGTTGTACGAAGGAAAGCCTGCCCGAGGACTCGGCCAATGACGGAGAGATTTACTCCTAAAAGATACAGTTTATACACAGATACTTCATTAGTATACCCAGAATCCATGATAAAGTAAAGAGGAAAAAATACCATTGTGCTGGAAATTTGAAGATTTTCGCCTTTTCTTTTCCGCATTTTAAGTGTATAATACTGGTAAACTACCATATTCATTGGAGGATGTTATGCCAAAATACTATGGCTGTCCGTGTGAGGGCTGCGGCAAGCCCCTCACACTTCAGGATGACATCGTGGTCTGCCCCGACTGCGGCGCGCCTTATCACCGCGTCTGCTACGAGAAGCTGGGCCAGTGCATCCACCGCCCCGCCCACGCCGCCGGCTACGAGTGGAAGTTCCCCTACGAGGAGAGCCAGCTCCGCACCTGTCCGTCCTGCGGCGAGCGCACCCTGCGGGACGAGGAAACGTGCCGCTGCTGTGGTGCTGTGCTGCCCCCCGAGGGGCAGGAGCCTCCTTCTTCCCGCGGCAGCGATGAAGAGACTTTCGACTACTCCCAGATGTACCGTCAGTTCGGCACTTCCGCTGACCCGGAGAAGGAGTTTTTTGAGGACGCCTTCGGCAAAGAGGCCAAGATGGACGGCATCGCCCGTCAGGACTGGCTGGACTATATCGGCCCCGCCGCCCCCGCTTACCTCGCCGCTTACAGCCGGATGCAGCTCCAGAAGAGCAAAGTATCCATGAGCTTTTCGGCTCTGCTGTTCGGTCCCTTCTACTTCTTCTATCGCAAGGCGTGGAAGCCGGCCTTTGGCTTTCTGGCCGCTGAACTTCTGCTGGCAGCGCCCACCTTTATCGAGATGCTCCAGCTCTCCGGCAGCGCCCTCGCCCCGGCCATGAGCGCTTCAGCTCTGACGGTATTTGCCCGCGTCTGCTCTGTCCTCAGCTTCGTGCTGATGCTGGTGCGCGGTATGTACGGCAAGTGGCTCTACCGCAAGAGCGCCGCCGACCATATCCGCCGCATCCAGTCTGAGTTCCCCGATGCCCAGCAGCGTCAGGCCGTGCTCCGCGCCCAGGGCGGCGTCAGCTTCGGCGCGGTCTTTCTCTGTGTCCTGCTCCTGAGTGTCTGCGGCAGTGCGTTCACCCTGCTGCTCGGCCCGGATCTGCAGGCCATCCTCAACGCTTTCTATGGCTGATACACCCAGCCGTGAATCTATCGCAAGTCAAGAAATTAGTGCAACATCCAAACAGCATATTTGCGATATGCAATTCAATGCTGTTGCTGTTGCATTAAAAAGTTGAATTGCTATAAATGTGAAGGAGTTTGAACCATGAAAAAAGTCACCAAGGCAGTCATCCCCGCCGCTGGTCTTGGCACCCGCGTGCTGCCCGCCACCAAGGCGATGCCCAAAGGAATGCTCCCCCTCGTGGACAAACCCGCCATCCAGTATCTGGTGGAGGAGGCTGTCCGTTCCGGCATCACCGACATCCTTATCATCGTGAGCCGCAATCAGGACATCATCCAGGACCACTTTGACCGCAGCCCCGAGCTGGAAGCAAAACTTGCTGTTCCCGGCAAGGAGAAGATGCTGGAAGAGTGCCTCGGCATCTCCAATCTGGCCAACATCTTCTTCGTCCGCCAGCAGCAGACCCTCGGCCTCGGCCACGCTGTCAGCATGGCCAAGCCCTTCACCGGCGACGACCCCTTTGTGGTCATCTATGGTGACGACGTCATCTGGGGCGAAGACCCGGTCTGCGCTCAGCTCATCCGTGCCTACGAAGAGTTTGGCCGCCCGGCTGCCGGTGTGTCCGCCGTGCCTTGGGCCGACGTAAGCCGTTATTGCAGCCTCAAGACCACCCCCATCCACGACAACTACTTCTTTGTGGACGACATGATCGAGAAGCCCAAGAAGGGTCAGGAGTTCAGCAACTACTCCATTCTGGGCCGTGTGCTGCTGACCCCGGAGATCTATGACATCCTCGCCAGGACCAAGCCCGGTGCCGGCGGCGAGATCCAGCTGACCGACGCCATGGCCGAGTATGCCCGCAACTACGGCGGTATGACGGCTGTGGAGTTCACCGGCAAGCACTACGACATGGGCAACAAGCTCAAAGTCGCTGAGGCACAGGTGGAGCTGGCCCTGCAGCACCCCGAGATCGGCGAGGCGTTCCGCGCCTACCTGAAAGAGTTCTGCAAGACTCTGTAACTTATCAAGCGCAAAGAGCTTCGGGATTTCCCGAAGCTCTTTTCTATGCCCCTGAATGACAAACAAAAAGCGCTCTCACCTTGTCATCGGTGAGGGCGCTTTGCTGATTGCTGATTATTTTGATTGGGTTGATTATCTCAGATTAGTCGCTGACGTAGGGCATCAGAGCAACGTGACGAGCACGCTTGATAGCCACGGTCAGTGCGCGCTGATGGAAAGCGCAGGTGCCGGTGACACGGCGGGGAATGATCTTTGCACGCTCAGAGACGTACTTACGCAGACGGGGAACGTCCTTGTAATCGATGGTGTCGATGCGATCGACACAGAAGCTGCAAACCTTCTTGCGGCCGCGACGCATGGGGCGTGCGGGGCGAGAGCCTTCGGTTCTTTCAAAAGCCATTGCTTATTACCTCCTGTTGGATTTTTACGGTTAAAACACCGGTTCGGGAATCAGAACGGCAGGTCGTCGCTGTCGTCGATGACGGCGAAGTCATCTGCATTGCCGGCAGAATAGCTGGGAGCTGCCTCCACAGCAGCCGGACGGGCAGGAGCTGCGTTCTGGTAGGACGGAGCAGCATTCTGATAGCTGCCGCCGCCCTGATTGCTGCCATTCGATTTGGAGCCAGCAAAGTTGACGTTGTTTGCCACGACCTCCACAGCGGTGCGGTTGTTTCCGTTCTTGTCCTGATACTGGCGGGTCTGGAGACTGCCTTCGATGGCGATCAGACTGCCCTTCTGGAAATACTTGGAGACAAACTCTGCCTGCTGGCGCCATGCGACGATGTCGATGAAATCGGCCTGACGCTGCTCGCCCTGACGGGCAAAGTTACGGTCACACGCAATGCGGAAGCTGCACACATTGGTGCCGCTCTGGGTGGTGCGAAGCTCAGGATCCGCCACAAGACGGCCCATGATCGCTACAACATTCAACATAATACGGACTCCTTTTTCGTCACGAAAAGATTACTCCTCGTGGGCAACGATCAGGCTGCGCATAACGCCCTCAGTGATCTTGTACACACGGTCGAGCTCAGCGGGGAAGCTGGGGTCAGCAGTGAAGTTGATCACGGTGTAGACGCCTTCCTCCTCATCGTTGATGGGGTAGGCCAGACGGCGCTTGCCCCACTCATCGATGGAATCGATGGTACCGTTAGCCTCGATCAGGGACTTGAACTTACCGATGAGAGCGGAAGAAGCCTCCTCGTCGAGAGCAGCGCTGGTAATCAGCATGGTTTCGTACTTTGCCATTTTGTAGCACCTCCTTTTGGACTTAAGGACCTCAAGAATATGAGGCCAAGGGTACACAGCCGGCGCGGCGTCGCGCGGACTGTGCGGCGTGTCTGTTCAGACAGCAACTTATTATAGCAAGCCCCGCAAAAAATGTCAAGCCCTCCCTCAGGATTTTTTTCGTATTTTTGAGCGCATGACAGCAAAATCCCCCTCATCATTCTTTTTATGTTTTTCCAGTATATCCGTCATATCTCTTTTATATGGCATCCTTAGTCATTTCCAAGCTGATTCTCCTTTGCATTCCAGCGAAAAGAGGACTATAATAAAGGGTGTTCTTCTCCCCTTCTGTCTTTGTGCGCGGCGCATGGCAGGGCTTACGGGGGAGCGAAACGACTACTAACGTCAAAGGAAGGATCGCCTATGTATTCCATCTTTCGGAATCTCGCCCTTATCCTCATCAGCGCCAAGTTCTTCGCGCTGCTCGCCCGCAAATGCCGGGCGCCGCAGGTGGTGGGCGAGATCATCGCAGGTCTTGTCATCGGTCCCTGTCTGCTGAATCTCGTGCAGCCCAGCGACTCCATCGCCATTTTTGCTGAGATAGGCGTCGTGCTGCTGATGTTCACCACCGGCCTCGGCACCAACCTTCAGGAGCTGATGCGGGCCGGCCCCATCGCTACCCTCATCGCCTGCGTGGGCGTAGCCGTTCCTCTGGCGGGCGGCACCCTGCTCTACAGCCTGTTCTACGGCTTCTCGGCGCTGGGCAGCCCGGAGTTTTATCGGGCGCTCTTCATCGGCACCATCATGACGGCCACCAGCGTCTCCATCACTGTCGCCACCCTGCAGGAGCTGGGCAAGCTCAAGAGTTTCCTCGGCACCACCATCGTCAGCGCAGCCGTCATTGATGATGTCATCGGCATCGTGGTGCTCACCTGTGTGCTGGGTGCCAGCGGCGGCGCGGACACCAGCCTCGTGGAGGTGCTGATGGACACCATCCTCTTCTTCGCGGCCGCCATCGTCATCGGCCTCATCATCCACAAAGCCATGCTCTGGCTGGACCATCGCAACCCCCACACCCAGCGCATCACCATCGTCAGCCTCGCCTTCTGCTTTGCGATGGCCTACATCGCCGAGCAGTATTTCGGCATCGCCGACATCACGGGCGCTTACATCGCGGGCATCGTGCTCTGCTCCCTTGAGGATGCATCCTACATCGAGCGCCGGGTGGACATCAGCAGCTATACCCTCTTCTCCCCCGTCTTCTTCGCCAGCATCGGCCTGAAGACCGACATCAGCGGCCTGACGCCCACCATCCTGCTTTTCAGTGCCTGCTTCGTGATCGTCGCCCTGCTCACCAAGATCATCGGCTGCGGTCTGGCTGCGAAGCTCTGCCGGTTCAGCTGGTCGGACTCTCTCAAGGTGGGCGTCGGCATGATGACCCGCGGCGAGGTGGCCCTCATCGTGGCCCAGAAGGGCCTCGGGGCCGGTGTGGTGGACTCCGTCTACTTCACCGCCGTCATCCTGCTCATCGTCGTGTCCTCTATCGTGACGCCGCTGGCACTGAAGGGGCTGTTTGCGAAGGGTTGAGCTTCATCCGGAAGCTTTCCCTCTCTTCCCTCAAGGCAAGGTCGTCCTCTGTCCAACCTCTCAGTCTGCTTCGCAGACAGCTCCCCTTGTAGGGGAGCCTCTGGCGAAGAGGGAAAGCTTTGCGGTATGCCAAAGCCTCCCCTCGGTAGGGGAGGTGGCACGCCGCAGGCGTGACGGAGAGGTTTTCACCAAAACGCCCCCTCTTCCGACTGGAAGAGGGGGCGTTCGTCATCTTATTGATTTTCCTTCAAGCTCTCAGACGACCTGAATGCGGCCTGCGCCGTACGGATTCTCATAGTTCAGCAGGTAGCCCGGATAGCTTGCCAGCGGGCTGTTGGCACTGCTCAGAACAGGCATATCGTTCACAGCATCGAAGAACATGGCGTAAGTGGACATGACGAGATAGTCCTCAGAGACATAGTCCTTGATGAGCTCTGCGCCGTCGAACATGGCGAAGCCATCGCCCAGATTGCGCAGGGTGTAGTTCATGCCGGCCAGCGCATAGGTGCGGTTCAGGTCCAGCGGCTCGTAAGTGCCGGTCTTCTTGTTGTAGATGCGCACGTTCTGGACACGGGGCGTGCCGGTGGCGCTGCCCATCCAGACATTCTTGTCGTCGGTGGGGACGGTGTTGGGGATGTCGGTGTGGATCTCGTAGGTCGCACCGGCAACATGCAGGAAGCCGCCGTTCTCCTTGCCCTCCGGGCCAACGAAGCGGGCGCCGAACTCCAGAGCATCCTGGATCTGCTTGCCGGTAACAGACATCAGGCAGGCCACGTTGCCGAAGGGGCTGACCTGCTTGCAGGTCTTGAAGGTCCACTTGCCGGCGTCCACATCGGTGCGGATGCCGCCGCCGTTCATCATAGCGATGTCGCAGTCCAGCTGCTCGACCTCATTGAAGTAAGTATAGATGCCGTCGGCCACGAAGTCGCCGAGGTTGGTCTCGCCCATACGGATGCGGCGCTTGCCGGTAGCGGGGTCGTTGATGTAGAATTTGATGTCCGTGGTCGCGATCTGCTCGCCCAGCATAGCGTCCACATCGTTGATCCAGGCTTCTGCGGTAGCGGCCACAGCGGCGTCGGAGACATCAGCGGTGGAGACGAGCTCGGTGGTGATCGCGCCGTCCTCGGCGATGGTCATCTTACCGACGTTTGCCAGATAAGAGCCGGTCTGGGTCAGGGTGACAGCCTTGCCGGCTGCATCGTAGACCTGCTTGTTCTCCATGACGGTGTGAGAGTGGCCGTCGATGAAAGCGTCAAAGCCGGTGGTGTTGGCAATGACTTCCTCACTGGTCCAGGGAGAGGAGGACGGGTCAACGCCCAGATGGCCCAGACCGATGATGATGTCTGCGCCCAGGGTCTTGGCCTTGTCGATGGCCTTCTGCACGGCGTCGTACAGCTTCCTGCCGTCGTCACCGCCCAGGATGTCGTAGATGTACCTGGTCTGCTTGGCGTTCATGAAGTAAGCAGGAGTGGACTTTGTGAAGGACTCGGGGGTCGTGATGCCCACGAATGCGATCCACTTGCCGCCTGCGGGGAACAGCTTGACAGCGGGCAGGACGCGCAGGCCGGTGCGCAGGTCCACCCAGTTGCAGGAGACATAGGGGAAGTCCGCTTCCTTGATGATGGCCTTTGCGCGGGCCATGCCGTAGTCGAACTCGTGGTTGCCCAGGGTAGCGATGTCGTAACCAGCCTCGTTCATCAGCTCGATGATGGTAGCGCCGTTGTCCATGGAGCCGTAGGCAGTACCCTGAATATGGTCGCCAGCGTCCACCAGCAGGACGGGCTTGCCCTCATCCACGTAGCCCTGCTTCATGGCAGCGATAGCGGCATAGGTCAGTTTGGGAGACTTGTTGTCGATGTAGGTGTGGACATCGTTGGTGTACAGGATGGTGACAGCGGCATCCTTGCCCGTCAGGAAACCGGCCGAAGCCTGCGGAACGGCAGCAGCCATGGCGGAGGCAGCGGCGGTGACACCGGCAGCCTTCAGGAAATTGCGGCGAGAAATAAAGTGTTTCACAAAAAGGACCTCCTTTATGTTCCAGACCAATTTTTACGGCACAGTCTCTCTTCCGCTGTGCCGCATTCTTTGTTTTAAGCTTACCACAGAACCGCCGAAAGAGCAAGCACAAAGATGGTCATCCTGCATAATAGTTTTCTTTATGAGTACGACTTTTTATGAAATCTCGCGCAAATCAGCACAAAAAGCCGGGTGCTGTTTCCTGCCTCAGGCATACAGCACCCGGCCTTTTGTTTTGGACGGTATTGTTCCGTCGTAAATATCGTCTTATCAGATAGCGTTATACTGGCGCAGGAACTTCTCGAGGTCGGTGCCTTCGAGCTTCTTCAGCGCCTCCTTCAGGGCGATGCGGCCCATAAGGGGCAGTTCCATGTCCGTGAGCTTCCGGCCGTCCCGCAGCTTCACCGAGGCATCCACCAGCGCCCGGACGTCATAGGTGCTGCCCCAGACCTCCGGCACACCGCGGTCAATGTTCAGCAGCCGGTACACGGCCTCCATGCCGGTGCGCATGGAGTATTCGGTGGTGAAGATGGTGTCCCGGCCGGTCTCGGCGAACTGACCGAGGAAGGCAAAGTTCACCGCATCCTTCGGCACGATGTCGGGGCGGTCGCCCTTCGCGCGGGGCATGAAGAAGGCGTCGATATAGGGCATCATGACTGGCACGGTATTGGCGCTGTGCTCGGCAAGCCCTGCGATGTCCTCCACCGGCACGCCCAGATGGTAGAGCCACTCCATGCAGATCTCCCGGCCGGTGCAGTCCCGCATGGGCTTTTTGACGTAATCGCCGGGCTTATCGCTGAACAGGCCGTACACCCAGACGCAGAGCTGGTCTTTGGGCTGTGCCCGGAACTGCTGCTGCCGGTTCAGGGTCCAGCTCATGAGCCACTTAGAGTCCTTCACTGTGACGATGCCGCCGGTGACGGTGCGGCCGCTGAAGGGGTCCCGCTTGCAGATCTTCTGGATATACCGGGGGATCTTCTCATCCAGCGTCGTGATGGTGGCGCTTTCCCAGTTGGTCAGCTCCGGCTGGCTGCAGAACTTTTCCGGGTGGCCGAAGGAGTCGTCCAGCGCGGCGATGCGCTTCCAGAGGTCCCAGCCGTTGCCCGGCTTGATGGCGGGGTCGAAGCCCGTGGCCTTGTTCTGTGCGCCGACGGTGCAGCTCTCCACGCAGCCGCCGTTGGTGATAAAGAGCAGGTCGTCCTCGGTGAGGTCGATGGTCTCCACCGCGCCCTTGTGGTCTACCGTGATGCCCGCCGCCTGCTTTTTGCCCGGCTCGAGGCTGAACTGGACGTCCACGACCTTTGTGTCGTAGTAGAACTGGACGCCGTGGTCTTTCAGGTAGGTGACCATGGGCAGGATGATGGACTCGTACTGGTTATACCGGGTGAAGCGGAGGGCCGTGAAGTCGGGCAGACCGCCGATGTGGTGGATATACCGCTTGAGGTAGAGCTTCATCTCCAGGGCGCTGTGCCAGTTCTCGAAAGCGAACATCGTCCGCCAGTAGAGCCAGAAGTTGGAGTTGAGCACCTCATCGTCAAAAAAGTCGGTGATTTTTTTGTCCTCAAGCTGCTCGTCGGGGGTGAAGAAGAGCTTCATGATCTCCATGGCTCCCTTATCCGACAGGCCGAACTTGCCGTCGGTGTGGGCGTCCTCGCCCCGGTTCACGGTAGCGCGGCAGAGGGAATAGTTGGGGTCGGCCTTGTTCAGCCAGTAATACTCATCCAGCACACTGGCTCCCTCGGTCTCCAGCGAAGGGATGGAGCGGAGCAGATCCCACATGACCTCGAAGTGGTTGTCCATCTCACGGCCGCCCCGCATCACATAGCCGACGTCGTACTTGTAGCCGTCGCAGGCACCGCCGGGCAGGGGGTCTTTTTCAAAAACGTGTACCCTCTCCCCCTTCATCTGGCCATCCCGCACCAGATAGCAGGCTGCCGTCAGGGCCGCCAGGCCGCTGCCGATGATATAAGCCGATTTGCGATCCACGCCTTCGGGCTTGCGGGGCCTCGCAAAGGCTTCGTAATTGCCACTGGAATAATACATAGACGTGACCTCCATTTTGTTCTGTACCGGCAGCACGTTCGGCCCCGGTTTGTTTGATTCTGGCATCAGTATACCCCGCCGCTTCCCGCCCTACAACAAACAAAACCGCCCAACTGCCGCAATTTTTGTCATACAAACAGGTTTGCATAGAAAAAAATCCGCCCCCGGCGTACCGGAGACGGATAAAAAGTTTTATGATGACTCAGAATGTCAGCCGCATCTGATGCCAGACGACATCGCCGTGGGTGGAGACGGAAACGCCTTCATCCACGAAGCCGAACTGCGCATAAAAGCCGATGAGCTGTTCCTTGCAGGTGAGCACGATGCCCTTGCGCCCGGCGGCTTTCGCGTCGGCGCAAACCTGACGCAGAACACGGGAAGCACAGCCTTCGTGCCGATGGGCCGGGGCGGTGACGACGCTGAATATCATCTGCCACGCACCCTTCGGCGTGTGAAGATGGGGGTCATCGTACATCTCATCGGTGAGGTCGGGCATATCGGTGACGAAGCCGTTGACGAAAGCTTTCACCTCGCCGCCCTCGTCCAGCAGCCAGAAACAGTCCGGGTAGACAGCCACACGCCCGGCGATGCTCTGCCGGGATGCCCCCTCAGCGGGCGGGTAGGACGCAGCTTCGATTTCGGCCAGTGTGTCCACATCCGAAGACAGTGCATGACGGATGCTCATACTCTCCCCTCCTCAGGCTTTGGCGGCGGGAGCCACTTCAAAGTCGATCTTGCCCAGATTGACGTCGGCGCGGACGATGGTGATCATCATCTTGTCGCCGAGGCTCCAGGTCTTGCCGGAAGCGGGGTCGGTCAGGCGGACGCCCTCGGTCAGGCTGGTGCCGGAGGGAGTCAGGCTGGAGGCAGGCACAAAGCCCTCCACGCCGTTGTCCAGCTCGATGAAGAGGCCGCGCTGGGTCACGCCGGAGATGGTACCCTCGTAGCACTCGCCCAGATGGCGGCGGGCATACTCGGCCTTGTAGCAGTCCTCAGCCTTACGCTCGATCTGCATGGCGATGACCTCACGCTCGCTGGACTGCTTGGAGGCGCGCTCTGCGAAATCGGTGTAGCGGAGAATCATGGTCTCCTTCTCGGTACCCTTGAGCATATCGGTCATGATGCGATGGATGGCCAGATCGGGGTAACGGCGGATGGGGCTGGTGAAGTGGGCGTAGTCCTTCAGCACCAGACCGTAGTGGCCCTTGGGCTTCTCTTCGTAGAGAGCCTTGGACATGCAGCGGAGCATGCCGGTGTTGATGATCTGCTCATAGGGGGTGCCGCGCACACCCTCGAGGATAGCGCTCAGCTCTTTGGGAGTGGGAACGTCCTTGGCGAAGTGGTCATTGATGCCGCAGGCCTGCAGCAGAGCGTGCAGACGCTCCAGCTTCTCGGCGTTGGGCTCTTCATGGACGCGGTAGACGAAGGGGATCTGCTTGACGCGGGCAAAGTGGGCGGCGCACTGGTTGGCCAGCAGCATGAACTCCTCGATCATGCTCTCGCTCTCGCCGGAAGTGCGCTTCTTGACGTCGATACAACGTCCATTCTCGTCGAGGATGAGCTTGACTTCGCCGCTCTCGATGTCCATGCAGCCGCGCTCCTTGCGCAGGCGGGCGCGGTGGCCGTACAGCTCCTTCATAGCGGGCAGCTGGTCGATGACGTCGGCATACTTTGCCTTGATCTCGGCGTCGGCAGTACCGGCCAGCAGGGCGTTGATCTCGGAGTAGACACCCTTGACGCGGCTGCGGATGATGGACTTGACGAAGCGGTAATCCGTCAGACCACCGTCCTTGTCCAGACGCATCAGGCAGGAGAAAGCCAGACGCAGCTCGTTCTCGTTCAGGCTGCAGATGCCGTTGGACAGGGCCTTGGGCAGCATCGGAACGACCTGATCTGCATAATAGACGCTGGTGGCGCGGCTGAACGCCTCGTTGTCCAGCTCAGTGCCGGGCTTGACGTAGTTGGAGACGTCTGCAATGTGGACGCCCAGCTCAAAGCCGCCGTCAGAGGTGCGGGTCAGGCTGATGGCATCGTCGATGTCCTTGGTCTCGGCACTGTCGATGGTGAAGATGGGCAGGGTGCGCAGGTCCATGCGGCCCTCGCAGTCCTTCTCAGAGACCTCTGCACCCTCGAACTTCTTGGCCTCATCGCGCACTTTATCCGGGAAGCGGGTGCGGATGTCCTTTGCGTAAAGCAGAGCCTTGGCGCAGCGCTTGGCCTCGTCGGAGCTGCCGAAGCGCATGGCGACGCCCACGCGGTGGTCTTCCTGACGGTTGCCGCGGTTCAGGATCTCGACGGCTACCTTGTCGCCGTCCTTTGCGCCGCCCTCGCAGTCGCGGGCCAGAGGCATGGTGATGGCCGGGCAGTCGTCCGGCACGAAGCGCAGACGGCCCTCGACCCGGCGCACAGTGCCGACCAGGTCGTTTTTCTCGGTCAGGATGGCGAGGATAGTACCCTCGTCGCTGCCCTCCACACGGGGGTGCTCGAATTTCTCCACCAGCACGTCGTCGCCGGGCATTGCGCCCTTGGTGAAGCGGCCGGGGATGAAGATGTCGCTGGTGCCGTCCTCCAGCATGACGAAGGCAAAGTTCTTGCCCAGCTTGACCACCTTGCACAGCAGAGCCTTGTCGGCACGGCCGGAGCGGACGGTAAAGAACACGCCCTGACGCTGGCAGACGACAGCCTCTCGCACCAGTTCGTCCAGAGCTTCCATCACCTTGCGGTCTGCGCCGCGCTCGCCGCCGAACTTCTGCTTCAGCTCTTTGACGGTGCAGGGCTGGTTCTGGATGGCATGTTCGATTTTATCGCGCATTGACATAAATTTTCTTTCTCCTTAACTACCATAGCCCGCCCTCCACCGGGGCGCGGCTTCTTCCCTCTTATCTCTTTTATAACAACATATAGACACAAAAACAGCCCCGCTTTCATCACGGGGCTGCGGGCGCATACTCAGGCCAGACGGCTTGCGAACACGCAGGCCAGGGTGGCCACCACAAAGAAGATGATACCGGCGATGCGGGTCACCTTTGCCAGCATCTGGTCCGCAGGGGTCAGACGGGCGTTGTTTGCGCCGTAAGCGCTGCCGTTGATGGCACCAGCCAGACCCTGACCGTGGGTGTGCTGCATCAGGGTGAGGGCAAAGATGACCACCGAGACGACGAGCAGAATGACGCCGCCGACGATTTCAATGACTGCCATGGATGAAAACGCTCCTTTTATTGTTAAATTTGGATAACAAACATACAAATACAAGTATATAGTAACATACCTCAGCCAAAAAAGCAAGCAGAAAAGCAAAACCATTCACTGCCCGGCGCTCAGTGCGTCGCACAGGCGGGCAAAGATGGCTGCGCTGGACACTTCCGGCTCTGTCTGGGCGTCCTGCATCACCACGATGGTCCAGCGGGGCTTTTCTGCCGGGTAAAAACCGGCGAACCAGTAGTTTTTCAGCTCTTCGCCATCACGGAACTGGCCGGTCTGGGCGGTGCCGGTCTTTCCGGCGGCAGTCCCCTCGGAGGGGGCGGCCTGCTGGCCCGTTCCCTCTGCCACGACGCCCGCCAGCAGCTCTTGCAGCTTTTCCGCCGTCTGCACCGAAAACACCCGCCGGGACGAGCTATGTGCCAGCGGTGTGAGCTCTTCGCCCGTCGTCTCGTCCACGGTACACTCCACGAAAAGCGGGGTGTGGTAGACGCCTCCCGCCGCAATGGTGTTCATCATCCCGGCCACCTGTAAGGGCGTCGCCAGAAGCTCCCCCTGTCCGAAGCAGAAGTTGGCAAACTGCCCCTCGTTTTCGAGTGTCTCTGCTTCGGGCAGAACGCCAGAAGCTGACCGGAGGCCGTCTGCAATGTCCTGTCCCTTCCCGAAGCCCAGCGCTGCCGCCATCTTCCGGACACGTTCCGGCCCCAATTCCCGCCCCAGCTCGATAAAGTAGCCGTTGCAGCTCTTTTCCAGAGCGCCGTCCAGCCCCACGAGGCCGTGAGGTACGCTTCCGGCACAGCGGTAGACCTGACCGTTCAGGGCGTCGTAGCCGGGACACTCCCGGATGAAGTCCCCTTCTCCGGCTTCCAGCGCCGCTGCGGCCAGCACCGGTTTGAACACCGAGCCCACCGCATAGGCCGAAAAAGCACGGTTCAGAAGCGGGCTGTTCGGGGCAGTCAGACTCTCGCCCACATTGGCCGCATCAAAACCCGGCAGGCTCACGCAGGCCCGCACCTTGCCGCTGCTTACATCTGTAATAAGGACGCACCCGGTGGCCATGCTCTCCGCCGCCACCCCTTCTGCAGCCCTCTGGATGCTGCGGGAGAGGGTCAGCCGCACACCCTGCGGGGCAGAGTCTGCTTTTTCTAAAATCGGCTCGCTGCCCCGCTGCAGCCGTCCCTGCGCTGTGACCGCACAGTGCAGTGTATCCCGCTCGCCGGTGTAAAGAACATCGTCCAGCGCAGCCTCAAGGCCCGCTGCGCCGTGGCCCTCGCTGTCCAGGTAGCCGATGAGCTGTTCTGCCAGCGGGGCAGCGGCGTACCGCCGGGGAACGGCATAGCACCGCACGCCCAGTCCACTTACATCCTGCACCACGTCCAGCAGAAAGGGTCGGGAAGTATTCCGCTCCCGGTAAAGCCTGGCCTGCCCGTCGGCGTCCGCATAGGGGTAGAGCCGCGCGTAGCTACTCTCACCCGGGAAGCAGAGGGCCAGCCACTGCTCCGAAAGCCCCGTCAGCGGCAGACCGTCGCAGTCGTAGAAGTTCCCCCGCGCCGCAGGCAGGCGGAGGACCGCTTCGCTCTGCGCCGCCGCCCGCACGGCGTACTCCGTGTTCGAGCAGAGCCAGTACAACCTGCAGACCACCGCCGCAAACCCCAGCAGCAGCGCCCCGTACAGCGCAAGCACTCTCCGGCCCGACATAAAAAGCCCCCCTTCCCTGCCCGGTAGTATGGGCAGAAAAGAGGGACGGTACACAAAAGAGGCAGAGCCTCCGAAGAAGCTCTGCCTCAGATACTGAAACAGTATGCGCGTTTTGGGAAAGGCTGCGGCTTAGTACATGCCGCCCTTCCAAACCACGTTTTTGGAGCCGGGTCACGCATATCCGGAAACGTAGACTTTTGTAGAATTATCAAGGCTACAAGCCGATTTTTCCAGATTCTCCGTTTTTGCACGATCCACGCATTTCTACGCAAATCTACGCCACTTACCGGGTGATTGGCGTAAGTTTTGGCGTAAGCTATTCCGCTTCACACATTGAAAAATCACAGGTTGCCGGCGATCTGTTCAAAGGCTCTTTCAACCGATTCAAAGCTGCTGTGCGTGTAGACATCCAGCGTCACACTGGCATTGGAGTGCCCCATCAGGTATTGCAGGCTTTTTACATCCAGCCCGGCCTGCTGAACATTGGTGCAGAAGGTGTGTCGCAGCACATGAGGTGTAATGCGCGGAACAGGTTTGCCGTATGCCTTCTCAAACTTTCCCTGCACGCCACGCATATAGTTTTCCAAGTGCATTGCCACCTTCGGCATTCCGGACTTGTCCAAAAAGAGGAATCCGCTGCAACCATCCACCAGCGCTTCCACTTTCGTGGACGCTCTGGCTTTTACTACACGCCGCAACGCTGCACAAACGGTATCTGTCATGGGAACATTGCGGATACCGCTTTTTGTTTTCGGCGGTGTGACAAAGTAGGGCTTTTCAGCCGTCCGGCAAAGCTGCCGCCGGACATGGATACAGTGCCGTTCAAAGTCGATATCTGCTCGTGTCAGGCCATACAACTCACTCACACGCAAGCCGGTTCCCATAAGAATGACGATATCATCATAATAGTTGCCGCCATAGTCTTGAACGAATTGCAGATATTTCTCCTGCTGTTCTCTGGTCAGGGCATTGCGCACATAAGCGTCCTTCGGCACAACGTCCGACAGCTTGAACTTAAATGGATTCTTGCGGATGATGTCATCCTCCACCGCCATCTCGAATGCCGGTCTGACAACGCTTTGCAGGATTCCTATGGTGTTCTGCTTGAAACCGCTGTCATGCAGAAACACGAACCAGCCTTTCGCATCGGACAATTTTACCGTTTTGATGGCTTTTTGCCCGAAAGGGTCAGCATGAATCCGCTTGACCGCTGTGTTGTACGACCGAAGTGAATTGGGTTTCAACCCACGTTTCAGGTTCATATAGCGGTCAACCAGATCAGCCACCGTCATCTCTCCGGCGGCGTAATCGATGCCGTCTGCCAGATCGCGCCACAGTTCTTCCTCTTTTTTCCGCAGCTCTGTCAGGGATTTAGCGTAAATACAACGCCGTTTCTTGTGGATATCGGTATAACGATAGTCGTAGGTGCCGTTTGCTCTCTGGCTTTCGCCATCCTTCAAAACACGGCCCTTGCTATCCTTGCGCTTTTCAGGCATTTAGAAGCTCCTTTCTGTGAAAAGCGCATCTATAAGGTCAGTGTCAGTATAACACATCAACCATGCGATTTCCACCCGCAGCGAATGAGAAAAGGACGGTTTCACATTTGCAGCCTTTGGCAGCCTCTCAAATAGAATATGCTTGCTCGACAAAGCAATCGAACAGGCGACGTTTGATCAGACGCTTGTTTCCCACCCAAAGGACGAATTTGCATTTATCTTCATTCGTAATTTCACGCAGTTTGTTGATGCCAATGCCGGAGTAAGCCGCAGCTTCTTCCAGCGTCAGATTGCTCTTTTCCCAAATCGGGATTTCTTTCATAGGCATTTTCCTTTCCTTGTAGCTGTGCTGTGTGCCAGCAAGTTTTTCAAGCTTTCTTTCCGATTCATCCAATCAATGCTTTCAGCCGTTCCAGCTTCTCCTGTGCGGTTTCCCTGCGCAAGCTGACCCCAATGCAGGAAATCGGAACGCACATTTCTAACAGGCGGTCATAGATTCGGGCGTGAGCAGTATCCTGTGGGTGCCGGATCTCATCCAGTGTCAGATTGGTGGTGACGATGAGGGGCTTTCGGCTGCGGTAGCGGCTGTCCACAATATTGTAGATCTGTTCCAGTGCATACTCCGTGCCGCGCTCCATTCCAAAGTCGTCGATAATGAGCAAAGGGTATCGGCACAGCCTTTCCACCACCTCGTTCCGCCCGGAGAAGCTGTTGTTCAGTTCATTCAGGATGTGCGCAAAGTTCGTCATACTCACAGGTACCTCCTGCTCCATCAGAGCGTTTGCAATGCACCCGGCGAGGAAGCTCTTGCCGGTGCCAACACTGCCCCAGAACAGCAGCCCGATGTTCTCTGCGCGTATGGTCTGCCACTGCTCCACATAGCGGTGTGCATGGCGAATCTGTGGGCTGCGCCCATTGTCGTTTTCAAATGTCCAGTTAAGCATGGCAGAATCCGAAAAGCCTTCTGCTTTCAGCCGCCGCACAAGGTCGAGATGCTTCCGTTCCTTAATAGCTGTTTCCTGTTGTTCCCGTTCAGCCTTGTGACAGGCACATTCTACCGGATGCTTGTTCTTTCCCATCAGGACAAGACCTTTGGCAAAGAAGGCTTCTTTGGGCGTTTGGCACTTGCCGCAGTAGAGCAAACCATCTGCCCCATAATAATCCATTGCGTTTTCGGGCATACTGGAAACAGATTGTTCCAAAATCTTCTCAATCGTCTTTATAGGCTTTCTCCTTCCACAAAGGTGTAATCTGGAATACCCGGTGCTGTCTTTTTCTCTGATTGCCTCCGCTTTGCCCAGATACGCAGCGTTGCGGCATGGTCTGCATACTTTTTGCCAGTGGACTGGATATAAGCGGACAACTGCTCAATCAGACTGTCCAGCCCTGCAAAGTCAGCCTTGAGCCGCTTATACTCCTTTTCCGTCAGAAAGACATTCCGGTATTCTCCCAACGATAGACAAGCATTGTTTGATTTTATCAGGTGGTTATCATTCAGGTTGTTCTTATTACGTTGGTTAGGTGTGCATTTTTGCGCAATCATACTGTGCGTTTCTGCACAGTCAGCTTGTGCGCTGGTGCATACTGTGACTGCGCAATTCTGCACAGTATGCGGAACTTTGAGCAGAATGTGGCTGGGTTTAGAAAAGCCGTAGCGCACTCGTTCGACAAGGTTGGCTTTTTCAAGTTCTGTGAAAGAGCGTGTCACGCTGGAGATACAGCAGTCCAAATCTTTTGCCAGATTGGAAAGCGGATAGATCACATAAATACGCCCCTGATTGTCCACCCAGTTGTTTTTCTGTGAGAGTGTGGCACGGTCGAGCAGAAGCGTGTAGAGCAGCTTTGCCGTGTGGCTCAAATCAGTATCTAACAAAAACCGGGCATAGGGCAGATACTGGGGCAGCGGCATATTGGGTTTCAAATAATCTGAAATGGCATTCACCTTCTTATCTTTCATACGACCATCTGTCGGGTTAGGAGTGTTGTTCTTTGTCATCATTCAGTCTGTCTTTTACAGCCTGAAGATACCGGCTGGCACGGTCAATAAAAATCAGCAGCTTCTCATTGTTCTTCGGTTCGGTAAGAATATCGGGGTATTCACGAAAACACATTTCCCACCGCCGGACAAAGTCCTCCTGCGCTCCCTGAATCTCGCACATCATGGCTTCGCCATCTGCCAAACGGCGAGGTGAATAGATGCTCTTGACGGCATCCTTGAGATTCTGTTTTTCTTCCTTGTTGAGTCCTTTCTTACGACCCTGAATGTCTTGCTTGAAGGTCGTTATAAACGCATTGTCCTTTGAAGGTGAACCATAAGAATTCGTGACACAGGTGTTCCGTTCGGCTTTAGGCTTACGCAGCTCTGCCACAACTTCGGGGCGCTTTTCCTTTGGAACCTTTGCAATCGAGGAAATTTCACGGTCGGTTGCCCGGATCTTTCCACTCAGGATCTCTTTCTGCGCTCCGGGTACTGCCTCCTCCGCTGCTTCCACACCTTTTGCAAATTGCTCTGCACGGTAAACATAACTTTCGGATGTTCCATGTTCCGCAGCGACCTTCGACCGTGAACCGTGCTTTGTGCGGTCTGGTTCATTTTGAACCAGACCACTTTCAGATGCCAAAGTATACTGATTGCCGTGAAACGATTTGATTTGCTTTTCCGCTTCTGCCTGCTTTCCAATCAGGAACTTTTTCTGTTCTGGGGTCAGGTTTCGCCGCCCAAGCTGATTTTTACAGATCCATACGAGTGCTTCATAACGGCTGGAAAATTCTTTTTCGATGACTTCAAATGGAATAAATGGATATTTCCGAAGAATTTGATAGCGTGTATGTCCATCCACAATATAGCCGTTCCACGTGATGATCGGATTCAGGACACGTTCTTCTTTGAGGATGTTCATTTCCAGTTGGTGGGTTTCCTCAAACGACGGAGGGTTGATTTGATTCTGGAACTCTGGATCGATTTTAAGCTGGCTCAGTTTTGTCATAGGCAAACCATCCTTTCTGAAATGAAATAGAATATCATTATTCTTACGCCGCTCTCTCTGCATGGATTTCCTGCCCCCTTCCGGCGGCGTTTTCCGGCTCTCACACTTGGGGATCATGGCCGGGTATCCCATGCAGACGGTCATTCAGTTTTCAAGGTTCGATGAAGGCTCTGAAATTAGACTAACACATTCATAGAAGATTTTTTAGGAGGTCGTACCTCCGGTTTTTGATTGTAAAAAAGCGGAAGTGATGCTTCCGGTTTTCTGCTGCAAACCATTGAAAGAATTATATCACATCGTAAATTTTATTTTTAGGAACTGGTAGTTCCGGTTTTTAAAAAATATGAAGTGAATTTCAAGGCAAAATCGGAACTATTGGTTCTGGTTTTGCGTATTAACGTGATTTCAAATTTTGGTTGCCGTTCTCTCTGCATGGATTTCCTGCCCCCTTCCGGCGGCGTTTTCCGGCTTTCCCACTTGGGGGTCTTCGCCGGGTATCCCATGCAGACGGTCATTCGGTTTTCAAGGTTCAATTGATGTCTTGCTGGTAGCTTATCACACTTTCAAAAGAATTTTTAGGACCTGACAGGTCCGGTTTTGCGTGGATTTTATCCTGAATTCTCTTGAAAATCGGACATCGTGCCCGGTGCGTAAGATAAGTATACCGTATCCTTTTGCTGCTGAACAGGAAGTATTCGTTCCGGTTTTGAGGTCTTTTTTCGGCTTTTATGGGCAAAAACCGGAAGCTTTAGTTCCGGCTAACCACTGGATCGCTTTTATCATAGCAGAAATTTCGTTGAATTTTTAGGAGGTCGCATCTCCGCTTTTGCATACAACTTGCTTTAGCTGCGTGCATTTCGTTGTGCGCAAAAACAACCGTCCGCTTCAAGTTAAACTTGAAAACGGACGGTCTGGCATACAGGATGATTTTCAAACTAGGAAGCACATCGAGAAGCTTCATAGTACCCGCAAGCAGGGCAGACGTATATACAACGTCTGCATCTGCAAGCAATGTTTTCGTCTATACAAAAACACTTTTTGCGTTGCAAAATGCTTGTTGGGAAATCCCAAACCCTTGAACTGCATCCTGTGGATGCAGGCTGTGCGATTGCATCGCTGATTCGTTCAAACTCATCGCAGCCCTATATTATCGCTCACACTCCCGATCAGGATGTCAAATGCAGAAGCGGCCATCTGCATCTACGCAAACAGCCGCTTCATGATTCATTTTGTACTGGTCACTGCAGCACCTTATTCATCAACTCCTGATAGCTGTCCACATGGTCGTATGTCACAAGTCCATCTGACAATTTTGCAAAGAGCTTCTTGGCGCAGTCGATCTTGGATTTCTCGATCGGACGCAGGTTCAGGCTCTCCATTGTACCTTTGGTTTCTGCTACAAAATAGATGTGCTTCACTTTGCCTTCATGGAACACGATTGCCCAGTCCGGGGAGTAGTGTCCAACCGGGGTCGGAATATAGAAGCCTTTCGGCAGTTTTGCATAGATAAAGACTTCCTCTGCACCGTCCAGATTTTCCGCAAACTTCCGTTCTACGCTCTTTTCCGCTGTGCCATCGGTGAAAACGTAATCCTGAATCGCCTTCTGTGCCTTGTAAGCCTTATCCATCGTCAGAGCGTGTTTCTCTGCCGTAAAGATGCTGCTGTCGTAGCTGCCCTCGATGGTATCATAGGTGATATGCTCCACGATCATGGTAGCTTTCTGCTCCTTGACCAGCCGGATCACCTTTGTGATAAATTCTTCCGGGTTGTTCTGGTACATTGCAAAGGTCGTCGGCTTGATGCCCTGCAAAATCCGTGCGACGGTGCGCCGGGTCAGCGTTGTGCTCTCTGCAATTTTACCAATCAGATCATACGCAACCTGTCCGTTATGCGCATTCCGCAGCACATCCGTTTTGCGTTTTGCGTCGTTGAAACTGCTGCCTTCCCGCACCATATCGGCACTCAGAACATCTTTCTGACCAGCATAGGTGACGGTATATTGCAACCGGCTGACGTACAACTCGCTGTCGATGTGTACGATTGCTTTCTGAATCAGTTCCTCAGAATCAAAATCCACCGTATAGGCGTATTTGTGGTTGATCGTCTGCCAGAGCTTCTGGAACTCTGCTTTTTCAAACCGGTCGTTCAGCGGATTTTCCAGCACTTTCGGCTTGTTGCCATCCTCAAACATGGACTTGAGCATACTGTCATCATAAATCGCCTGCACAAGCGTGTGTACGCCCTCTTCGATGGGCTTCAGTGTTTCCGGCACCGGTGCCAGCGTTCCGGCCTGCACATCGTCCCGGTAGTCCTGCGTGACGTTATCCTGCTCATCCACATAGTTATTGCGGACAAGATACTGATAAATTGCCCGTGCCTGACGGTCATCCACCTTGACAATTTTGCCATCCAACCTGATGGTCTTGCCGGTGAAATATGCAATGTCTGCCTTGCGGGGGCGATCATACAGCACTGCTTCGGTCTGCTTTTGCAGTCCGTCTACAAACCCTGCATAGCTCTCGCTGGCAATAACGGTCAGGACGTTGATATCCTGCACCTTATCTCCCAGCACTTCCGCATCCATGCGGTTTCCGTCTTTGTTCACGCACAGACGCAGACCACGGCCTACTTCCTGCCGCTTCTGCGTGGTGCTGTCGCTGTGCTTCAGGGTGCAGATCTGGAACACATTCGGGTTATCCCAACCTTCCCGCAGGGCGGAGTGGGAGAAGATGAACCGGGTCGGTTCTTCAAAGGACAGCAGACGTTCCTTATTTTTCAGGATCAGATCATAGGCTGAAATATCATCCGACATATCCGAGCCACGCTTGACCGAACTGTTGACGCTGTGGCCTTTCTTGTCGATGCTAAAATAGCCCTTGTGGACATCATGCACATCGGTTGAATCCAGATAGGCTGTATAAGCAGGGTCGAACAGGGTACGATGCTCATTCAGAACCGAAAGATACTCCTGCTCAAAAATCTTGCCGTACTCGCCCAGCAGCTCGTTTCCGTCTTCATCGTACTGGCGGTATTTTGCCACTTCGTCGATGAAGAACAGCGAAAGCGTCTTGATGCCCAGTTTGAACAGTTCCTGCTCTTTTTCAAAGTGCGAAAGGATCGTTTCATGGATCTGCACTCGGCGCATATCATTTTCAGAAACATCGCCGGTGACATCGCCTTTGCGGATGGTATCGCCGTTCGTAAAAGTCACAATACCCGTGATCGGGTCGATTTCCGACACTACGAAGCCCTTGTACTGCTCCATTTTCTCGGAGATGTAATAGAGATTATCGCCCACATCCAGCGTATGGAACTCTCGCTTCGTGCCGTTCTGGTGGCTGACCTCCAGCTCCACTTTTGCCCGTGGCGGATTCTTCGGGGAAATGAGGATGCTTTCCAGATACAGATACTTGTCCGTACCACGCAGATTTTTGACCTCAAAGCCTTTGACTTCGATTTTCTTGACCAGTCGCTTATTGTAAGCGTCCAGCGCATCCAGAACGTAGATCAGATTGTGCTGCTTGGCGTGGGTAGCAGAGTAGTTCAGCGTGAAAAGCGGATTGAACTTTTTCAGGGCTTTCTGCGTGGCAGAGTCCTCTTTGCCCATCTTCTGCGGTTCGTCCAGAATCAGGATCGGGCGGTTGGCGGCAATCACATCAATCGGGCGGCGGGAGCCGAACTCGTCCCGCTTGGTGTAAATAATTCTCGCAGCGGCATCACCCTTGCGGCCTTCCACGTTCTTGTCCTCGTTCATGGATGCCGCAAACGCCTGCGTGTTGATGATCATGACATTGATGCCGGAATTGCTGGAAAAGGAATCCAGCTGATTCAGGTTGCTGCTGTTGTAGATAAAAAACCGTGCTTTTTTACCGTAGCACTCCATAAAGTGATCGGCGGTGATCTCAAAGGATTTTTTCACGCCTTCACGGATGGCGATACTCGGCACAACAACGATAAATTTGCTCCAACCATACCGCTTGTTCAGCTCGAACATGGTCTTGATGTAAACATAGGTCTTGCCTGTACCGGTTTCCATCTCAATATCCAGAGAACACCTGCCCAGCGGTGCCACCAACTTGTCCGACTGATGGATGTTTGCTTCTGCTTGCAACGCGCGGATGTTCTGAAGCAGCTCCTGGTCGGTCAGTTGGAGTGCTTCGTTCTTAAAGCCGGAATCGTTGATTAAATCCTGCAATTCCACCTGTGTTGCATCGTCCCCGTTGGAAACAAGGCTCAACTGCTGCGGCTGTGCAGACAGGTTTCCCATATCCCGCAGGTACGACACGCCTGCATTGTAGGGCTGACCCTGAAAGACCCGTGCCACCGCATCCACAGCATCCGTCTGGTACTGCTGAATCTTAAAACTAAACTTCATCTTTGTGGTTTACCTCCTGCTCCAGCATCAGGAACCGGTCAAAATCGCTTTCATACAGGCGATCCTGAATGACACGATACTTTTCGTATTCGGTTTCTGCATGGAGTTTTGCCTGCTCTGCGCTGATTTTACCGGGACCTGTCAGCAGTTCGTTGCCGTTGAACTCCAGAAAACCGTCCAGACGTTTTGCCCAGTCCTCCATGCTCATGGGAATCTTGCGTTCCGCCTGTAACTCAGCATAATCCAGATAGAGCGACACGATGCGCTCCAGATAGTTCATTTCCTCTTTGCTCAGGTAGTTTTTGGCTATTGTCACATCCGCTTTCAGGATTTTCCCATCCGGCGCATTTTCCCATGTGGTAAGCCCCATGTGCTCCTTGTTTGCATCGGCACGCTCCACGATCAGTTCTGCCGCCGTGTGGCGATGCACAGCATAGTGCATCTTGTTCTGGACGGTCTGGAAGAACAGTCGGGTCGTCTTGGCGTCCTTGTCGTAATCAAACGCTGTTGCGTACAAATCCGTCACTTTCTGGTAGAACTTGCGCTCCGACAGACGAATTTCACGAATCTGCTGCAACTGACGCTCAAAATATTCATCCGTGAACATATGGCCTTTTTTCAGCCGCTCTACATCCATTGTCCAGCCCTGAATGGTGTGGTCCTTGACGATCTGCCCCGCCCACTTGCGGAACTGCACCGCCCGCTGGTTGTTCACCTTGAAGCCGACTGCAATAATCATTTGAAGATTGTAATGATCCTGCTTGCGGCTGATCTGCCGGTCACCTTCGGTTTGAACTGTCAAGTATTTCTTGACAGTTGCCTCCGGAGCGAGTTCCCCATCCGCATAAATGCGCTTGATGTGCTGTGAGATCGTCTGTTTGGACACATCATATAAGGTTGCCATCATCTTTTGCGTCAGCCAGATGTTTTCATCCTCATAGCGCATTTCATAGCTGGTATCACTGTCTCCGGTAGAAGCCACGAAGGTCAAATATTCTGCCGCAGAGCTGTGAATTGCCTGTTCTTTATTCTTTTTTTCGGGCATTGTAGTCTGCCTTTCTTATCGTATTTTGATGCTCGACTGTTTAACGATATCCGGAGACATATTTTTAGATTTCAAGAGTTCCTGAAGTCCAATCTTGGTAAGTTCAGATGTAACAAACGGGCTGATCGTAATTTCTTCTATAACATCCGCAACGGGGAATTTTTTCAGTTCAAGCTGTGGGCGAATTGTATTTCCGACCAGCGTAAACTCTTTGGTCGCCTTTTCGCCCAAGTACTGATCTTCAAATGGAATGCCAAAGCGATATTCATGCTCAAAAGAAAAGTCTGGAGACTTAATTCTCAAGCAATATTGCAAGACGTCATCATAAATCATCTGTTCATTATGAAGCACCAACCAAAGTTTTATAACAGTATCCATATCTTGTCCGGCATTATAGCTGACAGGACCCTTTATTAAATTTGTAAAACCGTTTTTCAAATTATCATCACGGAGTGAATAGAGAAACTCATTCAATTTTTGACTATCAAATTTTATAGAGCAACCATCTTTGGCATACATCCGCCACATGGCAAGATCATCGTAGTTTTGTGACAGGGAAAGAATATAGTAATTCAGGTCGCACATATTCCATTGCAGATACGGCAGATCTTCACCAATCCCTTTGAGCCGTTCAACTTTTCCTTGCTCAATGTTTTCGATTGCAGTCAAAAGCTTTTGCACAAACTCATTTTCAGCCATGGGTTGAAGGAGTGCTTTCAACCAGTGTGTCGCATAAGAAAGCTCCTGCGTATCATTCAAAAATCGATAGTCTGTCAAACGAATTGTTTCATTCTGCAAAATAGCGAAAAGCGACGCCAGTGATGTATAGTGATAAAGGTCAATGTCCTCGTATTGGATTTTTGCTGTCATCTCACAACACCTTCCTTACTGTATCCGGGCTATAGGTCTCAAAAATCTGATCAAAGTTCGTTGCAACACTGTCGTTTGCCATGGAGCTATCACGGAAAACAGCATAGTACGGCTTCATCTGCGCAATGGCCTTGACAGTCTCATCCGTCACATCATGGTCGAAGCAGGCCAACAAGAAGCCGTCTGCCACGTTGAACACCTTTTTGCCTGCGATCTCTTTTACCTCAATGGGGCTGGACAGCAGTACGCCCAAATCCAGCATCACCTGGAACAGCAAATCTTCCGGGGTGCGGTCAGGTTTCACATTATCCACCAGCGAGAACAGATCCTGCTGCTGGGTCTCCTCCGGCGTGTAGTAAACCGGCTTCATGTTGCTTTCATCCAGACGCAAGCAGCGGAAACCAATATCCAAATCAGCCAGAGCGGTTAGCCCAGCATCTTCCTTAATTTTTCGACCAGCACAGCGGATGCGCTCCTTGCCGATTTCGCAGATGTTCTTGTAGCCTGCCTTGTAAGCTTCGCTCTTTTCGTCCGTCTTTTCGGGCAACTGCACCATAATAAATTTACGGTGTCCCCCGTCCTCGGCGTTCAACTGCATTACAGCATGGGCAGTAGTAGAAGAACCAGAGAAAAAATCAAGGACATAATCATTTCCAGAGGTCAACATAGTTAACATCTGCTTCAACAATCTAACAGGCTTTTTCCCATTAGGAAATGGAACATCACCCTCTTTTGTAAGATTTTTTGTCTCACCAACAAAATCCCATAGTGTACCTTGCAAGTCCTTTTTATATAGAATACCGTTGATTTCCTCAGCGACATCTTTCAACCAAGCAAAAAGGCGGAAGTTTTCTCCTTTGTAAAACTGCTCATAAGTGTTTCCTTTATTTCTGCCAGTTTTCGGAACATATTCTATTGAATACAAATCGCTTTCAATGCCGATTTGTTTTACTTTTTCCATAACTCTCGGACGAATTGAACTCTGCGGCATTGCTGTTTGATAAATGCAATATGCGTATCTATCATACACTTCCTTTTCTGTTAAGTTCTCTTCTTTCATAATTTGCCCAACAGATTTTATTATAAATCCGATACGCTTATAAATCTTGATTTCTAATCCGTCACCATCAAAAGTCGACCCAACATAAATTTTCTCTCCGGGATTTACAAGTGCCGTTGTGTATTTCCAGCTTATGCCTGCATTTCGATATTCTTCTACCATTTTGGAGATTGGCGTATATTGATATACATTTTTGAATGGAACTAATTCTCGATAATTTTTTGCATAAACAAGAATATATTCCATGTTTTTCTTTAATCTTTTGTCTTCACCACCACCAGATGCTCCAGCGATATTTTTTAATTTCAAGCATATTGTATTGATGTAATTGTCTGTACCAAAAATCTCATCACATAATTTTTTGAGATTTTCTACTTCACCATCGTCAATAGAAATAAATATAACACCATCATTAGTTAGATAACTTTTTGCCAATTTAAGCCGAGGATATATCATATTTAGCCAATCCGTATGGAAGCGGCCGTTGCTTTCGGTGTTTGTCACCATGCGGTTGCCTTCTTCGTCATACTGACCGCTGTTGCCCATGTAATCCTCAGTGCTCTGTGCAAAGTCATCCTCATAAACAAAGTCATTGCCCGTATTGTACGGCGGGTCAATGTAAATCATCTTGACCTTGCCCAGATAGGTTTCCTGCAAGAGCTTCAGCACTTCCAGATTATCGCCCTCGATATAGAGGTTTTCGCTGTCAAAACCGCCGGGCGTGCCGTCCTTGCCCACGCTGTCTGCCACAACCGGGCGCAGCGTTGCCGTAATGGGCGCATTTGCCGCCAGCATCGCCTTTTTCTTGTCCGGCCATATGAACTGATAGCGTTCCTCCCTGCCCTCTACAATGGAGTCGGAAAGCTCCTGCCGCAGAACGTCAAAGTCAATGGCGTGTTCTACTTTGCCGTCGCGTTTCACCTCGGTAATGGCGTTGGGGAATAGCTTGCCAATCAGCTCAATGTTGCGCTGTACACCGTCAAGGCTGTGCATTTTCAAGTTTTCCATAATGACGATACTCCTTATTTGGGATAACGATTTCTTATTTCGATAGCTTCCTCAATCCAATCCTGAATATGGTTCTTTATATAGTTATATACATTTTCGCTATAACAAAATCCAGAATCGTATGCTTTACAGACATCCTGCATCTTAACGCTATCTGCATCTAATGGAGTCGTTCTCTTCCAGATGCCGTTTATCGCTTTATCAATGTAAAAGTCGTCAAATGGATTTTTCCCTTTATCATCTTGGCAACCAAAACGATCTTTGAGATTATGTATATAAATTCCTACAACGCCTTTGCCACGTTTCCAGCCCTGTTCGATTTCATATTGAACCCATTTGCGCGAAGCAGTTTCACTTCCAATCAATACAACAACACATGAACGCATAGAAAGCTGATTATCAATCCAATTTTTAATTGCCGCATCGCTTCTTAATCGTACTTTCTCCCAACTGTTATCGGAGAATGTTTCTTGGTCTTCCACAACTCCCATATTACGAACTTGAGCAACACGCCAGTTGTCATTGTTGTAGTGAAAGCTAAAAAATACCTGCCGTTTCGCCATATCAAATCACTCCTACAAATTTTAACGATACTATTACCACTCCAATGGCAATAATGGGAACATAGAACATCCAGATGCTTGGGGATTGCAAACATTTAAGCCACGTCGCGTTTGCATCATAAAGTTCCGTATTTGAACATCTTGAATCTAAAGAAAAATCTGGAACGATTTTTTCATTCCGTATTTTTTCGTACAGAATCCGATACTGCTTTTCTAATTTGAGATAGTATGTATCCATCATCAGAAAGCAGATTACTGGAAGGAACGCAATCAATAATATCCATGCGCTCACCTCTGTAAAGGAAATCGCTGCTATCCCTGTCACAATAGTTGCTGCAAATCCTTTGTAAATTGCTGCTGATGTTGACATACGATCAATGACACCCTGTATCATCTGAAGATGTACGACCTTGTCTTCATGCCTTGTTTTTTCATTTACTTCCAGCTCAGTTTCAGTATTCATTATTTCATTCCTCAATGATTATTCAGCCAGTCTCTAAGAGGATTTATTGTACGATTTCCTTTTTCGTCTTCAGTCACAACATAATAGCCCCTTTGTACTGGGGTTCTATCTCTATAAAATTCCGTTCCGTCATAATAAGCGATATATGGATATATCTGCATGTACTCATTTCCCTTATAGGAAGAATCATCATATCCTTTCCGTTTTAATGGTAATATGGCGATATCTTCACTACTAAACTTCTGAGAATCTCCATATCCAAGTTCCCAATTGCACCATTTTGATTCCACCGCTCCATCCGTTGCAAGAAGAATAAATTTATCGCATTGACGAATGCGCTCTTTTATTTTTGATGCCGTCACACCAGAAGTCACACTTGGCATAGATGAATCTTTGCTGTCAATGTAAGCTTTGACATTGTAGTTCTTCTCCAAAAAACCAATGAGACCACTTAAGTCCTCAAGATCATCGTGTTTATGGGAAATAAAAACTGTCGTTTTCCCAAAATATGATTTGTAAATGTTCGCAACCTCCATAGATGCAGAATCCAATCTTACCCCCTCTCTATAATTTGAGAATTGACCGCTTTCTAAAATTCGCTTCATTTTTATTTTCCCCTTCCCCGTTCATCTTTCATAGCATTTAGCATTTGCACCATTTCAAATTTCTTCTTTGGTTGCTTTTCCTTACGGATTTTGGCTTCCAGTGCCGCAATCTGCTTTTCCAGCTGCTCTCGCTGCTTCTGCTGCTCCACACTGTCTTTCAGGAACGCACTTTCTCCTGTGCCAAGCGCATCACCTGCAATCTGACGGACAAAGTTCTCGTATACGGCATCCAGCGTAAGCCCTTCCAGATGCACAGGCAGATTGTCTTCGCCCATCCAGTCCGTAGAATAATAGCGGTCTACCTTAAAGGTTGTCTTGCCCGCCGCAGCTTCCTTGTAGCCGATGACAGCACGATACTTGCCCTCGTATTCCAGCAGAAAGAGGATGTGATACGGAATTTCCCGGTCGATCTGGCGCAGCACACTCTCGTCCAGCTCCGGGGCAGACAGCCGCACCTCGACCACCTCGATCTCCGTCACCTGCCCGCCAGCAGCCAGATTCAGGGTGGCGGTCGCAATCTTATTGCGCCAGTAGACGATCTTGATCTGCTCGACAAAGGCTCTCTTCATAGCCGGGGTAACGGCAATGTTCTCATAGAACTTCTGCTTCGGGATACGTTTATTGAACTCGGTAGATTTTGGAAAATTCAGCAAACTATTTTCCTCCATGACCTAAAGTTGAATCTTTCCGTATTCTTCTCTCCGTTGATACATTTCCTGCAATTCTTTCAACGAGTGATCCTCAAATAACAGTGCATTCCGTTCTTTTTCTAGTGCAGTTATGTATATATAAAATTCTTTATTTAACGCTTCTTCGATTTGCAACTGCTTATTCGTCAATCGTTTAATTTCACCATTTTCATCATTTTTCAGATGACTTTCTTCTTGCTCTATCGTAAATGAAAGTATCAATCCAATTGCCGACGTACTAAGTTTCCCAGCATATTCCACCAAACTATCTACCTGTGTATTTTTACGTTTATCCATAAACAGCTGTTGTATCAATATTTGATACGATATTCTAATTTGACTGGCTCTTCGCGTTGAAGAACCTAGATTATCTGCTTTATTTTTTGAGGCGTCCCTGTATTCTGCAACTATATTGCTACATGAACATACCTCAAAAAATTCTTGAAACAATTTTCTTAAAAGATTTATCCGTTCGTTCTCATGTTCAATTAACTGCGATATGATTTGTAATTCATTTGTGCGATTGCTTATTTTTTCCAACCGCTCTTGCGATTTATCGTTTTCCTCCTTAAATCTTTGATTTTGCCATAGCGCAAGCAGTCCAAGAATAATTGTAGATGCATACGTCAAAATGTCTCCTGCGCTCCATTTTGCTCGAAAGAACTCTACTGTGGGTTCAATACTAAACAACCAATGTATGACAAATGCAAATACTATACTTCCTATCGCCCAAATCACAATCCATCCATATTTTCCATTTCGATTTTTCATAGTTATCCCTATTTCACAACAAGAAAGCAAATCAACTCAAAATCATCCAGCCCAGACACCTGACTGAGTAATGCTGTTGTTCCGCCCGCAGAGAACAGGCTGTCGATATCGCTTTCTTCCTTAATATCAATGATTGAATCAATGGCTTCGCTCAGCAATTCGGACATTTCTGCCATGTCCTTTCCATCGTCTGTTTCCCGGTTGAAGCGTTCATACACCTCTTTGATTGGCTCAGACTTTCCACGGCACAGCAGCCGGATATCGTCCAACATCTTTTTGGGGTTCAGGTAGTCGCAGATGATCTGCCCATCCATGCCGATGTAAACCATGTAGAACGGATGGATGCGGTTCCGATTGTCCACATTGACGCTATTATTGATGTTTTTCAGTACGAAGATCACACCCTCCGGCAGTTCATCCGTAGCCGGAACCACTGCATGAAGTCCACGGGGCTTCTTGTCCAGATCACCGTTGTGTTTAGTGTAATCCAGCAGGTCGAGCCGGAACTCGTTCAGTCCAAGATCCATGATGGAGATGCCGTCCGACATATCCTCGATGTCAACGACCTCTTCCTGCAAGCGTTTCAGCTGTGCCTTGCGGTATTCCAAATCACCCTTTTCTTCGGGGTTGATAAGGTCATCATCACCGGTAGCGGTCATAACTGTGATTTTCATGCGGATCTCCACACGGGATTTCAGGTTGATGTAATCGTCCAGCGTCAGATCAGGCCAGAAGTTCACAAGCTGGATGTACTGGTTTCTGCTGCCGATACGGTCGATTCGTCCAAAACGCTGGATGATGCGTACCGGGTTCCAGTGAATGTCATAGTTGATCAGATAATCGCAGTCCTGCAAGTTCTGACCTTCAGAAATGCAGTCTGTCGCAATCAGCACATCAATTTCCGTGGCACTACCGGGCATCAGAACATCCCGGTCTTTGGAGAGCGGAGAAAAACAGGTCAGTACATTGTTGAGTGTTGCCTTGAAGCCTTTGATCGTGGTACGTCCATCAATCGAGCCGGTAATTACAGCGGTATTCAGCCCATATTTCTGCTTTACAAACGCACTCACATTGTCAAAGAGGTATTCTGCCGTATCCGAAAATGCAGAAAAAATCAGCACTTTCTTGTTGCCGACATTGATCGGATGCTCAATTTTTTCAGACAGCAGCTGGAACAGTTCTTGCAGCTTTGTGTCATGCTGCGGCGTGATATCTGCCACCATAAAGGTCAGCAGCTCCAGAATTTCTGCATCTTTCCGAAGCTCCGTACGCCAGCTCTTCCAGTCCATATCCGCAAGGTCGATTTTGACTTTTTTGCCGACGGTGAAAAAGTCAGTGTTCTCATCGTCCATGTCAAAATCGTCTCCGGCCATATCGTATATATCCAGATCAGCGTGGCCGGAGCGTTCAAACTGGTCAATGGACTGAATCGTACCATCAATCAGTTTCTTGATGCGCATCAGGGTCAGCTGGAACGAATGTACAGAGCTTTCCAGCCGTTTCAGCAGGTTGATACTCATCAACCGACAAATACCCTGCTCACGGCCTCTCTGGGTCAGATTTTCTCCCTTATTGTGCGTCAGCTCCTGATATTTCTGGATCTTACTTGCGAAGATGTAGTTGGAGGGCATATAGACGCACAGGCTCAACTGTATCAGCTGCTCGTAAATCTCGTTGTAGTTGATGGCATTATTCAGGTCTGTCAGGCATGGACGAACAGAGATCGGCTTCAACCGCTCCGGGAATTTTCCGATAGCGTTGGTGTTGTAGTACTTCTCAATATGCTTCCGAGAACGTGCGATGGTAACACTGTCCAGCAGCTCAAAGAAGTCAAAATCCAACGTCCGCAGCAGCGCATCCGTGGTTCTCTCTTCTGGTTTCAGCTTGCTCCATGCGTTAAAGGCTTTCTGCGCCTGCTTGAAGATGTCCTCAATGCTCTTTGAGGTGTTCAGCCTTTCATCCAGATACTCGGAGCTTCCCTCATAGGCAAGGGCCAGCTGATTTTTCAAATCCACAAAGCGGTTGTTGACCGGCGTTGCCGAAAGCATCAGCACCTTGGTCTTAACTCCGGCACGGATCACCTTATCCATCAGTCGCTGGTAACGGTTGTCCTGCGTCTTGCTGTGCGTACCGATGCCGTTGCGGAAGTTGTGGGATTCATCAATGACGACCAGATCGTAGTTGCCCCAGTTCAGGCGATCCAGATCGAGGCCATTCGATTTTCCGCCACTTCTGGACAGGTCTGTGTGGAACAGGACGTCATAGTTCAGCCGATCCGATGCAATCGGGTTGTTCACATAGTTGTCCTTGTAGGTATTCCAGTTTTCCGCCAGCTTTTTGGGGCACAGCACAAGAACCGACTTGTTTCGGTTCTCATAATACTTTACGACAGCCAGTGCGGTAAAGGTCTTACCAAGGCCAACACTGTCCGCAAGGATACAGCCGTTGTACTTTTCCAGTTTATTGATGATGGCAAGCACCGCATCCTTCTGGAAGTCGTACAGCAGGCTCCAGATCTTGCTCTGCTTGAAGCCGGTTGCCTCATTCGGCAATTCGTCTTCTGAGATGTCGTCCAAAAACTCGCTGAACACATGATACAGCGTCATAAAGTAGATGAACTCCGGGGAATTTTCTGCATAAGCCGTGCTGATATTTTCCAGAACCACATCGGTGACATCCTGCATTTTGTCCCGGTCGTTCCAAAGAGAATCGAACAGCTTCATGTACTGCTGTGCGAACGGTGCCTCCATGCAGTTGACCATGTTGTAGCTGTTATTTCCACGCTCACAGCCAATATCGACTGTCGTAAAGCCGCCAATCGGCATATAAGCGGTCTGTGCTGCACCGGAATCCACCGTCATGAAGCCAGCCATATTTTCGCCGGTGGTGTTCGATTTGAACGTTGCCTTTTTCCTGATCCAGTCTGCGCATTCCTTTGCGATGGCTCTCTGGGTCATCTCATTGCGCAGTTTGATTTCAAACTCTGTACCGTAAAGGCTTGTTTCACGGGAAATGCGGGGAATATAGAACTCCCGCTTCTGCTTTTCAGCCTTTTCTTTCACAAAAGTGGGCGATGTAAAGATAAATTCAAACTCATCTATGGTTTCCAGCTGCTTCTTCAGCTCTTTATAGGCATACATCGAAAAGCAGGCTGCCGCAATAGACACCCTGCTGCCTTTTTTGATTTCCACCCGCAGATCATCTCGAACGGTATTGGTGATGTTATCCAGAATTTTCATATCATCCACCGGTTTTATGCTTATCCGTATTCTTTTATAGTCTTGACTATGAAGGCGCTCTTACAAAAATCTATTTCTATTATACCACCCACTTTTTCCCCTGTAAACGAAAAAGCTGACGGTGTGTAGTGTGCAGCATCCATCAGCTTTTCGTGATACAAAAATCGGCACCTGCTTTTATGGCAGATGCCGATTCTGTTACCTTATAGTGCGCTTGATTTTTTGGCGTAAGTGGCGTAAGTTTGGCGTAAATCCGTTTTCGCACGCTCCAAAAATCAAGTGTTCATGCGGTTTTCAGGCAGTTATTAGTACATGCCGCCCATGTCACCGCCAGCGGCAGCAGGAGCAGCCGGGGGTTCGGGCAGGTCGGCCACGAGGCTCTCAGTGGTCAGAACCATCTCAGCGACGGATGCTGCGTTCTCCAGAGCGGAGCGGGTGACCTTGGTCGGGTCAACGATGCCGGCGGCGATCATATCCTCGACGTAGACTTCATTCTGAGCGTCAAAGCCGTAGTTGGGCTTGTTGGCAGAGATGATCTTGTCGATGATGACGCTGCCCTCGAGGCCAGCATTCTTGGCGATCTGGCGCAGAGGAGCTTCCAGAGCCTTCAGGACGATCTTAGCGCCGGTGCGCTCGTCGCCTTCCAGCGTATCGCACAGCTCACGGACAGCGGGGATGGCGTTGATGGGAGCAGTGCCGCCGCCAGCAACGACGCCTTCCTGAACAGCAGCCTTGGTTGCGTTCAGAGCATCCTCGATGCGGAGCTTCTTGTCCTTCATCTCGACCTCAGTAGCAGCGCCGACCTTGATGACAGCCACGCCGCCAGCCAGCTTTGCCAGACGCTCCTGCAGCTTCTCGCGGTCGAAGTCGCTGGTAGCGGCCTCGATCTGGTTGCGGATCTGACCGATGCGGGATGCGATAGCGTCCTTGTCGCCAGCGCCGCCCACGATGGTGGTGTTCTCCTTGGTGACCTTGACCTGACGGGCATGACCCAGCATGTCAACGGTAGCGTCCTTCAGCTCGTAGCCGAGGTCTGCAGAGACAACCGTGCCGCCGGTCAGGGTAGCAATATCCTGCAGCATCTCCTTGCGGCGGTCGCCGAAGCCGGGAGCCTTGACAGCCACGACGTTCAGGGTGCCGCGCAGGCGGTTGACGATGAGGGTGGACAGAGCCTCGCCCTCAATGTCCTCGGCCACGATGAGCAGCTTCATGCCGTTCTGCATGACCTGCTCCAGCAGAGGAACGAGATCCTGAATGACGCTGATCTTCTTATCGGTGATGAGGATGGCGGCATTGTCCAGAACAGCCTCCATCTTGTCGGTATCGGTGACCATATAGGGGGTCAGGTAGCCGCGGTCGAACTGCATACCTTCGACGATCTCGTTGTAGGTCTCGGCAGTGGTCTTGTTCTCCTCGATGGTGATGACGCCGTCGGAAGTGACCTTTTCCATCGCCTCAGCGATGAGACGGCCGATCTCGGGGTCGCCTGCAGAGATGGTGCCGACGCGGGCGATGTCATTGGAGTCCTTGACCTTCTGGCTGTGTGCCTTGATGGTCTCGACGGCCTTAGCAACAGCCTTGGTCATGCCGCGGCGGATGTCCATCGGGTTTGCACCGGCGGTGACATTCTTCATGCCCTCGGTGACCATAGCCTGTGCCAGAACGGTCGCGGTGGTGGTGCCGTCGCCTGCGGCGTCGTTGGTCTTGGTAGCGACCTCACGCACCAGCTGTGCGCCCATGTTCTCGAACTCGTCCTTCAGCTCGATCTCCTTTGCGATGGTCACACCGTCGTTGGTGATGACGGGGGCGCCGAACTTCTTGCTCAGCACCACGTTGCGGCCCTTGGGGCCGAGGGTGATCTTAACAGTATCTGCCAGAGTGTCGATACCGGCACACAGTGCCTTGCGGGCTTCCTCGCCCTGCTTGATCTGCTTAGCCATATTTTATCGCTCCTTCGTAAAAGCTTGATTATCCAGTGTGAGGGAAAGACGCTTACTCCACGATAGCCAGAATGTCGGCCTGACGCACGATGGTGCATTCTTCGCCGTCCACCTTGACCTCGGTGCCGGAGTACTTGCTGGTGAGCACCTTGTCGCCCACCTTGACAGTCATCTTGACTTCCTTGCCGTCCACGACACCGCCGGGGCCAACGGCCACGACCTGTGCCACCTGGGGCTTCTCCTTGGCGCTGCCAGTCAGGATGAGGCCGCCCTTGGTGGTCTCCTCGACTTCAACAGTCTTGATAACAACACGGTCTGCAAGAGGAATGATCTTCATCGTTCTTGCCCTCCTATTATAAATATAAAAGATAAACTGTTTTATGTCCCGTGGGCTTTGCCCTTCCGGTTATTTAGCACTCTTTTTCCTTGAGTGCTAAGTGTATTGTACTCATCTTGGAGTCAAAAATCAAGGGGTTTTGCAAATTTCTTTGTTAAGTTTTTATGTCCTTTCCATGAGCCTGTCGAGTGTATGCTCTTTTTGCCCTCGCCATGTACGAACAATGTACGCTCCATCTACCTTTCAGATAACAAAAAACGCACCCGTCATAAGACCAGTGCGTTAAACTATAGGGGGATCATCTCTCTATTTGGGCAATTCCGGTTCACCTTCATATTTTCGCTCCGAAGCACAGTGCAGTCAAAATACTTGACTTCGTCAAGTAACGGTGCTATAATGCTTTCCATTCAAAAGCAAAAGGAGTTGACGAAATGGAGCCATCCACGGTATCTTCCTGCATTCTGACCCTGCACAGAGAGTTTGCCGCTTACACGACCCAGCGGTTACAGGAACTGGGTCTGAGTTTCGGGCTGATATATTTTGTCATTTATGTAGGAAAGCATCCGGATTGTACGCCTTCGGAGCTGACCAAAGATCTGCATCTGGATTGGGGCCACTCCCAGCGCAGCCTGAACAAGCTGGCCGAAGACGGCTTTCTGACGAAAGAAAAGAATGGGCGCAGCTACCACCTGAAGCTGACCCAGAGGGGTGAAAACGCCTTTGTGATCTGTCATCAGGTCTTTATCGACTGGGATGCGCAGAGTCTGGGCGGACTGACAGCGCAGGAGCGGCAGCAGCTGCTGACATTACTGCAAAAAACAGTGCAAAAGAAAGTGTGCAAATGATGTACGAAACGATTCTAAGCCCGATCCATTACGGTGGGATGCAGCTGAAAAACCGCATCATTTTTGCGCCGACAACATTCGGGCTGTCGGATGAAGAATACCTTGCAAAGATCCGTGCCATTGCACAGGGCGGCTGTGCCATGATCATCGTGGGCGATGTCCCGGTGGGCAAAAGCAAATTTGAAAAATCTCTATTTGACCCCAAAGGCTTTGAATTCTACCAGCAGGTCGTGAAAATCGCCCATGATGCGGATTGCAAAGTCTGTGCCCAGCTGCACCAGAGCGATTCCAACCTGCTGGCGATGTTCAAATACATTCCCGGTCTGCTGCTGAAAAAAATCACCCCGGACCAGCTGCGGGAAAAGCTGAACGCCGAAGTCTCTCCTTACATTACAAAGATGTCCAAACGGAAGATCCGGACCATCATCAGCGGGTTTGGAAAAGCGGCGGTGCTGGCAAAACAGGCCGGTTTTGATATGATGCAGGTGCATGGCGACCGGATGTGCGGCAGTTTCAGTTCGGCCATCTTCAACCACCGCACCGATGAATACGGCGGCAGCGCAGAAAACCGCGCCCGTTTTGCGGCGGAAGCGGTCTCGGCTGTCCATGCGGCGGTTCCGGGGATGTCCATTGATTACAAGCTGGCCGTCCGGCAGGAAAACCCGCACTTTGGCAATGCCGGTGTGGTGGAAGAAGAACTACCGGTGTTCGTTCCGCTGCTGGAGCAGGCGGGTGTGACCAGCTTCCATGTAACGCTGGCAAACCATTCCGCCTTGGAAAACACCATCCCGCCCGCCGATCATCCCTATTTCAGCCAGCCGGGATGCTTCCTCAAATTCTGCGATGAGGTGCGGCAGTACACCGAGCTGCCCATCTGTGGTGTCGGTGGTCTGAACGACCCGGATCTTGTGGAGCAGCAGCTCGCCAGCGGACGCATCCAGTGCGCCGCCATGAGCCGCCAGCTTCTGGCAGACCCGGATTGGGTGAACAAGCTGAAAAACGGACAGGCGGAACAGATCCACCGCTGTCTCCGCTGCAATAAGAAGTGTCTGGGCGGGCTGATGGCACATCAGGGAACTCGCTGTGTTTATGATGCTTTGCGAGAAAAAGAAGCAAAAAACGTATAAACCCACCCGACAAAAAATCACGATATACTTAACAAAAAGACATTCACAAAGGAGAAGTTATGAGTTACGCGATCGTATACAGCAGCAAAACAGGCAACACAAAAATCTTGGCAGATACGCTGCACGACTGCCTGCCGCAGGAAGGCTGCGATTATTTCGGCATCCCGGATCCTGCTGCCATGGAAGCGGACACCCTTTATGTGGGCTTCTGGACGGACAAGGGAAATGCCGATGAAAGCACTTCGGACTTTTTGAAGCAGCTGCACGGCAAAAACATCTTTCTCTTTGGCACTGCCGGCTTCGGCGGCAGTAAAGAATACTTTGATAAGATCTTGAAAAAGGTGGAGCATTCGCTGGACAAGAGCAACACTGTTTTCGGCTGCTATATGTGTCAGGGCAAAATGCCGATGTCCGTACGCCAGCGGTACGAAGAGATGAAAAAGCAGCCGATCCATCTGCCCAATCTGGATGCCATGATCGAGAATTTTGACAAGGCTCTTTCTCACCCGGATGCGGATGACCTGGAGCAGCTGAAACAGGCTGTAAGATAACGGAAAAGGCGGCGGCTTCCCTTGACAAGGAAGGCCGCCGCCTTTGTTGATCATCCGATGAGCCCCTAAAGAAAAGTACAGGGCGCTTCTCATACTTTCATTTTACACGCTGGCACGCTGGGCCATGAACCGCTCATAGGCCGGTTTGGGCAGCAGGACGCGCCCGGCCAGCGGCTTGAGCTGGGCGGTGATGGCGTCGCAGGGAGCGCACTCGCCGTCGGCAGTCGCCACGATAGGGCCGCGTCCGTCTGCCGGGCGCAGGGAGACGCACTTTGCCCGGCGGTAGATGAAGTAGGGCTTCGCCTGTTCCGTCAGCTCACCGTTCTGGAAGTGCCTGCCGCTCTTGTACATCCCCAGCAGGCGGGCGATCGTCAGGCGGCTCACCCTGCGGATGATGAAGACGTCCAGCCAGCCGTCGTCGGGCTGAGCCTCGGGGGCTGCATAAAAGCCGCCTCCATAGGTGCGGCCATTGCAGACGGCACACATCAGGCAGTCCACCGTCAACTCCTCACCGTCGATGGTGAAGGTCACGTTCCGGCCGATGTGGCCGCAGAGCTGCTTGACGATGGAGAGTGCATAGGCCATCTCGCCGCCGCAGAACGGGATGCGCCGGAACTGCGGGATGCCGTAAGCCACCTGCGCATCGAGCCCGGCGGCGCAGATGGTCGCCGAAAGGCCGAGGTCGGTCTGCATCAGATCAATGTCCACCTCGCTGCCCGCCAGCTGGGCGTCGAGGTCATTGAACTCTTCCCGCGTGCCGTAGGTGCGCAGAAAATCGTTGCCGCTGCCAAAGGGCAGACACCCCACCGCCGCGAGGCTGCACCCCTGCGCCCCTGTCAGCGCCTCGTTGAAGGTGCCGTCGCCGCCCGCTGTCCAGATGCGCACCGGCTCACCGTCGGCCTGCGCGGTGTGCGCCGCCTCAGCGGCCAGCTCCCGGGCATGGCCTGCGTACCGGGTCACAACGACCTTCCGTTTTTCCGGCGGGATGCCCGCCCGCTGGGCTGCGGCCTGGATGGCCGGGGCCAGCTCAGCAGTGCAGTCCCGCTTACCGGCGGTGGGGTTGAGCAAAAACAGATAGCGCATTCGGCTTCCTCCTCTGGTGATTCCTGCCCTCTATCATAGCGGAAAACCAGAGCAGATGCAAGAGCTTTTCAGCCGACACCCGCCGTCTGCGTCTCCTGCACCACGATCGTGCCGTCCTCGGTGCAGTCTGCCGTCCAGTGCTGTCCGAGGCTCACACTGCCGGAGGCGATCTGGTCGGCGAAGGCCTGCTCCACGGCCCGGTCTACCTGTCGGCGCAGCTCTCGCGCGCCATAGGGCGAATGTGCTTTTGCCGCCAGCGCCGGGCCGACCCGGGCCGTGTGGGTCAACTGATAGCCGCTGCGGGCAGCACGCTCTTCCAGCTGGCCCAGCAGCTTTTCGGCGATGGAGCAGAGGCTCTGCTCCTCCAGCGGGCGGAAGACGATGAGCTCATCCAGACGGCCCACCAGCTCCGGCCGGAACCACTTTTTCGCCTCGGCAACGGCGGCTTCCGACTGCTTTTCAAAGGCGGCTTCGCTTCCCGCCCCGAAGCCCAGCGGTGCGCTCTGCCCGGCGAGGAATCGTGCGCCGAGGTTGGAGGTCAGCAGGACGATGGTATTGCGGAAATCCGCCTTGCGGCCCATGGAGTCGGTCAGCTGGCCGTCCTCGAGCATCTGCAGGAGCACATTCTGAATATCCGGGTGCGCCTTTTCGATTTCGTCAAAGAGCACCACGCTGTAGGGACGGCGGCGGACGGCCTCAGTGAGCTGACCGCCCTCGTCGTGGCCCAGATAGCCCGGAGGCGCACCCAGCAGACGCGCCACGGTGTGCTGCTCCTGATACTCCGACATATCGAACTTGAGCAGGGCCTTCTCGCTGCCGAACCAGCTCTCCGCCAGTGCCTTTGCCAGCGCAGTCTTACCGACACCGGTAGGCCCGAGGAAGAGCATCGCACCGATCGGCCGGCCCGGCTCCCCCAGCCCGGTGCGGCTGCGCCGGATGGCCCCGGCCACGGCAGCGACAGCCCGGCTCTGGCCCACGACTTCGGCGTTCAGGCGCTCTTCGAGGCGGGCCAGACGTTCCCGCTCCTTTTCGCCCACCCGTTCTGCCGGGACGCCGCTGGCCTGCGCCACCACCCGGGCAATTTCCTTCCGGCTGAGGACGGGGTCTTTCTCCCCTTCCCGTTCGGCCCGGATGCGCACCGCCGCGCAGGCTTCGTCCACGAGGTCGATGGCCTTATCCGGCAGACAGCGCCCCGGCAGATACCGCACTGAAAGCTCCACGGCTTCCCGCAGGGCTTCGTTGGGCAGGCGGACGCCGTGATACCGCTCGTAGCGGGGTGCCAGACCTTCCAGTATATCCACGGCCTGCTTCGGCGTAGGCTCTTCGATTTGGACGCGGCCAAATCGGCGCTCGAGGGCGGCGTCCTTCTGGATGTGGGTGCGGAATTCCTGATTCGTCGTCGCGCCGATGAGCTGCAGCTCACCCCGGGCCAGCACCGGCTTTAAGATGCTGGCCGCGTCGATAGCCCCCTCTGCCGCACCGGCGCCGACGATGGTGTGGAACTCATCCACGAAGAGGATGGCGCTGCCGTCCCGGACGAGTTCTTCCAGCAGGTTCTTGAACCGCTCTTCGAAGTCGCCGCGGTACTTCGTACCAGCCACAAGGCTGGCCATGTCCAGCGCCAGCAGACGCCGCCCCTGGAGCATCCGGGGTACCTGCTTGTCGGCGATGCGCTGAGCAAGCCCTTCGGCCAGCGCGGTCTTGCCCACGCCCGGTTCGCCCACAAGGCAGGGGTTGTTCTTCTGGCGGCGGCATAAGATCTCTACCATCCGGTCCAGCTCTTTTTCCCGGCAGAACACCGGGTCCAGCTCGCCGTCCGCCGCCCGGCGGGTCAAATCGCGGCAGTATTTGTCGCTGGCCCGGCTGCCCCGCGGCAGCGACGACGCCGAGCGCGGCTGGATAGGCAGGATGAACTGCCCTGAAAGCTGGCGGCACTCCCTCACCGCCTCGGTGAGCTGGACACCCATGGATGCCAGCATAACGCCCGCAGCGCAGTCGGTGTCTTCCAGCATGGCGCAGAGCAGATGCTCCGGCTCGGCCCGGCTCAGGTGGGCGTTCTGCGCCCCGATGATGGCGTAGTCCATTGCCCGGCGCAGGTCCGCCGCCATATCGCCCCGGGCAAGCCTGGTGACCGAACCATCCCGCCCGGCGGACAGCTGACGCCGCACTTCCAGCTCCGAGATGTTCTTCCCGGCCAGAAAGCGGGCCGCCGGGCCGCCGTCCGCTTGCAGCATCGCCCACAGCAGGTGGCCGGTGTCTGCCTTTTTGCAGCCCAGCCCTCCGGCCAGCTCCACCGCCTTATCCAGCAGCTGCCCCGCCTCCCGGGAGAAGCCCTTATATCGTCCTTTGCCGAATGCGTCCCAAATGCTCATTTGCCTGGCTCCTATCTTCCGTATTGCCCTGTTGCATCAAGAAACAGTATAGCCCCGGCAGGCGAGAAAAAATCAGAGCTTTGTGTCGCACCGGCCCAAAAACGCACCGAGAGATAAAATAAAAAAGCCATCTGAACGAATCAGATGGCTTTCTGGTTGGGGATGAGAGAATCGAACTCCCACAAGTAGAGTCAGAGTCTACCGCACTACCACTATGCAAATCCCCAATATCCTGTTGTGTTTCGCGGCATTGAGCCGGTCAACGTGTGCTATTATAGCCGCCTTTGCGCGTTTTGTCAAGCAGATTTTTGAAAAAAGTTGTACTTTTTTCTTGCAGACTGCGATTCAGACGTACTTTCGAGCAATTCAGAGAAGTCGACGACTGACCGGGCAGAAGCAATTTCTTCTGCACTCTCTTGTGGCATTTTCTGCACGTTCCGCACCATACAATAAGGTGTACCTGATTTTCTACTTGTTAATAAAGGAGGACGCCTTATGCTGCAAACCCCATCCAAGACCACCCAGACTCTGCTTTCGCCCCGCATCCCCCGCGACAACGAGCACGAGCGCTACCACCCCGAGCTGGAAGAAGAGCTGAAAGAGTGCCTGTTCTGCCTGCAGCGGAACGCGATGATGTTCGACCTCGAGGTGGACTCCGACCTCATCGAGCAGCGCATCTACGAGCGACAGGCGCTTTTGTGCCGCTACCGCTACCTGCTGGCCCGCGCCCGGGAGCTGGGGCTGCATACCATCCTGAAAAAGTATCAGCCGCTGGGATAAAAACCTACCCGCGAAATCTTGACAGAATCCGCACATCGTGTTATCATACATAAAGATAACACTGTATACAGAGTGCTGTATGCGAAACTTTGGAGCTTAGAGAGGTTTTCAACTATGGAACGTATTAAGACTATCGCTACTCGTGACCTGACCAAGAGCGTCGTGACCGGCGGCTGCGGCGAGTGCCAGACTTCTTGCCAGTCTGCCTGCAAGACCTCCTGCGGCGTCGCAAACCAGAAGTGCGAGAACAGCAATAAGTAATCATTGCAGACCCTATGCCGCCTTTGCAGGGCGGCATTTTTTTATGGCAATTATAGATTGGAGAATGAAATGGTACATCAGTATCAACTGAACGGATATAACATCGTGCTGGACAGCTGCAGCGGCTCGGTCCACGTCGTGGACGACGTGGCTTACGACGTCATTGCAATGTACAAAGAACACTCTGCCGACGAGATCGTGGCCGCCATGCTGGCAAAGTATGCCGACCGCCCCGACGTCACCGAGGCCGACCTGCGCCAGTGCCTCGAGGACGTGGCCTCTCTGGAAGCCGCCGGCAAGCTGTGGGCTCCCGACGTCTACAAAGACATGGCTTTCGACTTCAAGAACCGCCAGACGGTGGTCAAGGCGCTCTGCCTCCACGTCGCCCACACCTGCAACCTCAACTGCTCCTACTGCTTCGCCTCGCAGGGCCGCTATCAGGGCGACCGCGCCCTGATGAGCTTCGAGGTGGGCAAGCGGGCTATGGACTTCCTCATCGAGAACTCCGGCACCCGCCGCAACCTCGAGGTCGATTTCTTCGGCGGCGAGCCTCTGATGAACTTCGACATGGTCAAAAAGCTCGTCGCCTACTGCCGCGAGCAGGAGAAGATCCACAACAAGAACTTCCGCTTCACCATGACCACCAACGGTATGCTCATCGACGACGATGTCATCGACTTCTGCAACAAGGAGTGCCACAATGTCGTGCTGAGCCTCGATGGCCGCAAGGAAGTCCATGACCGCTTCCGCAAGGACTACGCAGGCCACGGCAGCTATGACGCCATCGTGCCGAAGTTTCAGGAGTTCGTGAAAAAGCGCGGCGACAAGAACTATTACATGCGCGGCACCTACACCCACTACAACACCGACTTCACCAACGACATCTTCCACATGGCCGACCTCGGCTTCACGGAGCTGAGCATGGAGCCTGTCGTCACCAAGCCCACCGACCCCAGCGCCCTCACCGCCGAGGACCTGCCCATCCTCAAGGAGCAGTATGAGATCCTCGCCAAGGAGATGATAAAGCGCGACCGCGAGGGCCGCGGCTTTACCTTCTACCATTACATGATCGACCTCACCGGCGGCCCCTGCATCTACAAGCGCATCTCCGGCTGCGGCTCCGGCACCGAGTACATGGCCGTCACCCCCTGGGGCGACCTCTACCCCTGCCACCAGTTCGTCGGCGACCCCAAGTACCTGATGGGCGACATCTGGAAGGGCGTCACCAACACCACCGTGCGGGATGAGTTCAAGCACTGCAACGCCTACGCCCGCCCCGAGTGCAAGGACTGCTGGGCCAAGCTCTACTGCTCTGGCGGCTGTGCAGCCAACGCCTACCACGCCACCGGCAGCATCACCGGCGTCTACGAGTACGGCTGTGAGCTGTTCAAGAAGCGCGTCGAGTGCGCCATCATGATAAAAGTTGCTGAGAACCAGGAGCTGGCAGCTCAGGGCATCGAAGTACCTATCGAGCTGGGCGGCACCTGCAACGCCTGCGCAGACGGCGAAGCCTGCGAATAAAGCCATGAACACTCCTGTCGTCGATTTTGTCCGTCGCTACGCCCAGCAGCACACTACCCGGATGCATATGCCGGGCCACAAGGGCCGCGGCCCGCTGGGCTGTGAAGAGCTTGACATCACCGAAATTGCGGGCGCAGACGAGCTGTACGAAGCCGAGGGCATCATCGCTCAGAGCGAGGCCAATGCGACGCAGCTCTTCGGCACCGCCCGCACCTATTACAGCACCGAGGGCAGCAGCCAGTGCATCCGGGCCATGCTCCACCTTGCGCTCCAAATGCAGCCCGCAAAGGCAGGCCGTCCTGTCCTGCTGGCGGCGCGGAACGCCCACAAGGCCCTGCTTTACGCGGCAGCTCTGCTGGACTTCGACATCCAGTGGCTCTGGCCCGCGCCGGACGCCGCCGGGGCGCTCTGCACCTGCCCTGTGGAGCCGGAAGCTCTTGCCTCTGCGCTGGACGAGCTGTCCGCCGAGGGCCGTACGCCCTTCGGCGTCTACCTCACCAGCCCGGACTATCTGGGCTTCGTGCAGGATGTCGCGGGGCTGTCGGCGGTCTGCCACGCCCACGGCCTGCCCCTTCTGGTGGACAACGCTCACGGCGCCTATCTCCACTTTTTGAAGGAGGGCAGCCGCCACCCCATCCAGCTGGGCGCGGACCTTTGCTGTGACTCGGCTCACAAGACCCTGCCCGTCCTCACGGGCGGTGCCTATCTGCACCTTGGGCCGTCCGTGCAGGCCGACGAGGCCGCGGTGCGCAATGCGCTGGCTCTCTTCGGCTCCACCAGCCCCTCTTATCTCATTTTGCAGTCGCTGGACGCCGCCAACGCGGTTCTGGCCGACAGCTTCCGGGAGAAGCTGGACGTCTGCCGCTGGCGGCTGGGGATGCTCTGCCGGGAACTGGATGCCCTCCGGCCCGGGCTGGCACTCCCCCTCACCGGGGCGCACCGCGAGCCCCTCAAGCTGACGCTGGACGCCGCCGCGCTGGGGCTTTCCGGCCAGCAGCTGGCGCAGGCTCTGCGGGAGCGGGGTGTGGAGTGCGAGTATGCCGACCCCCGTTACGTCGTGCTGATGCCTTCCGCCGAGAGTTCTGCGGCAGAGTTTGCCTGCCTGCAAACGGCCCTGCACGCCATCTGCGATGAGGCCCCTGCTGCCGATGTCTCCGTTACGACTGACGATCCTGCCGCTTTCGCGGCATTGGCCGGGGCGCTCGAGGCACAGCCCCGCCGCTTCACCATCCGGGAAGCTGTCCTTGCACCGCAGGAGATGATCCCTGCCGCCGAGGCCGTGGGCCGCATCTGCGCCGCACCGGCGGTCTCCTGCCCGCCTGCCATCCCCATCGTGGTCAGCGGTGAGATGGTCCCGCCGGAGGCCCTCCCCCTCTTTGCCCGCTATGGCATCGAGAAGGCGGCGGTTGTAAAAGAATAAAGTGCAAAAATCATTTTCATGCTCTTCATCCTCTTTTTTCACTCTATATTCAGAGTCCCCCTAAGATTCAGCTAAAAGTCCCGCACATTTCTTGACAGGCTTCGCATATTCTGGTTTAATAGAATTGGATAAAAGGGAGTAAAGGGCGCTCCACCTTATGGGAGCGCTGCATGGCAGCGTCAACACGGCAGAAATGCCCGATGTCATGTGTTCGCTTGAGACTTTTGTCACAGTAATTGGTGCTGTGGCGGAAGTCTCTTTTTTCGTCATTGCACTGCAGATTTCAAAGGAGGCAATGACATGGATTTCTGGAACGCATTCGCCAGTCTCTTTTCCAATTTCGGGAACCTGACCTGGCAGATGGTGGTGATGTGGGGCATCGGCGCCCTGCTCATCTACCTTGCCATCGTAAAAAAGATGGAGCCGAGCCTGCTTCTCCCCATGGGCTTCGGAGCCATCCTCGTCAACCTGCCCTTATCGGGCGCTATCACGCAGGGCGACACCGTCGGCCCCATCTCGGCTCTGTTTGAGGCCGGAATGTCCAACGAGCTGTTCCCCCTGCTGCTCTTCATCGGCATCGGTGCGATGATAGACTTCGGCCCGCTGCTCGAGAAACCGTGGCTGATGCTCTTCGGCGCAGCGGCGCAGTTCGGCATCTTCTTCACCCTCTTCCTCGCGGGCTTCTTCTTCGACTTGAAGGACGCCGCTTCCATCGCCGTCATCGGCGCGGCAGACGGCCCCACGGCCATCTTCGTGGCCAACGTCCTGCACTCCCAGTACCTTGGTGCCATCATGGTGGCGGCCTACAGCTACATGGCGCTGGTCCCCATCGTGCAGCCGCCGGTCATCAAACTGCTGACCACCCAGAAGGAACGCCGCATCCGGATGCCCTACCAGAAGGGCAGTGTCAGCCAGCTGACCAAGATCTTGTTCCCCATCGTCGTGACCATCATCGCCGGACTCGTGGCTCCGGCCAGCGTAGCACTGGTGGGCTTTCTGATGTTCGGCAACCTGCTGCGGGAGTGCGGCGTACTGAACACCCTGAGTGAAACGGCGCAGAACGTCCTCGCAAACCTCATCACCATCGTGCTGGGCCTGACCGTGGCCGGCCAGATGACCGCCGACAAGTTCGTGCGGCCCGACACTCTGCTCATCCTTGCACTGGGCCTCGTGGCCTTTGTGTTTGACACCGCCGGCGGTGTGCTGTTCTCAAAGCTGGTGAATCTCTTCCTCCCGGAGGGCAAAAAGCTCAACCCCATGATCGGTGCTGCCGGCATCTCTGCCTTCCCTATGAGCGGCCGCGTCGTCAACAAGCTGGGCCTCGAGGAGGACAACCAGAATTTCCTGCTGATGTACTCCATCAGTGTCAACGTCTCGGGCCAGATAGCCTCTGTCATCGCCGGCGGACTGCTGCTGACCCTGCTGAGCTAAAGGAGGGACTGATATGCTGCATCTTACTTCGTGGATGACGACTCTGCCCATCATGGTCATCGGGATGGTGAGCATCGTGCTGGTCATCGGCGTCATCGTGCTGGCTGTGATGCTTTTGAACAAGCTGGCAAGCCGGAAATAACTGCAAAGGGCTGCTGTACGACGCTGTACAGCAGCCCTTGTTTTATTTATCAGCCCGCGCCTTTCAGATAGCCGTTCGGGTCGATGATTTTTTCTACCGTCAGCTTTCCGTCTGCATATGTCATCTCGAGGACGCCGCAGTTGCCGATAAAATCGGTGACCTCGCCCGCCTTTTCCGGGAATTCAGTCAAAAAGCGCCGGATGGCCATGCCGTGGGAGACGATAAGGATGCACTCCCCTGCCGTGTGTTCGGCGATGTCCTTCACGGCCCCGTATACCCGCTCGGTGAAGGCATCCAGGTCTTCGCCGCCGTACTTCACAAAGTAGTCGCCGTAAGGGTACGTCGGGTTTTCACTGATGGGCGAGGCTTCCTTCATACCGAGGAAAATTTCCTTGAGATCTTTGCGGCGGGTGTAGGGCATCCCGCCTGAGACGATCTCCGCTGTGTCGCAGGCCCGCTCTGACGTGGAGCTGTAGACCTCATCAAAATGGACGTTGTGGGCATCGAACCACGCTTTTGCCGCCTTTGCCTGCCGGATGCCGTTTTCCGTCAGGGGCGAGTCGCACTGGCCCTGATTGACGTCCATGGTGTTGAAAAGCGTTTCACCGTGACGCATGAGGTAGATTTTTTTCATGAAAGAGTCTCCTTCCCGCTTTTTCTACCAGTATAGCACACCGCCTGCATAGACTGCAACAGCCCGCACAAAGCTTCTGTGCGGGCTGTGTTTCGTTATGTTTCCTGTGTATCTGCTTGCCGGTCAGGTGCTCGATGGTGATTTCATAAAACCGGACAGCCTTTGCAATTTCAGCCTCAATCTCCTCTGCACTGGGATAATATTTCGCCGGTGGGGCCGTTTTCTTGTTTTATCTGCTCCAACAGGTCTTTTTGTCCTCATCGGTGATGGCACGGATGACATGGCAGGGATTGCCGACAGCCACCGAGTTATCGGGGATGTCCTTCACCACGACGCTACCGCCGCCGATGACCACATTGCTGCCGATGGTCACGCCCGGCATCACCTGCACGCCTGCGCCGATCCAGACATTGTCCCCCACCGTGATAGGGTAGGCATACTCAAACCCGGCGTTGCGGCGCTCGAAGTCGATGGGGTGACCAGCGGTGTGGAAACCGCAGTCCGGCGCAACAAAGACGTTATCGCCGAATTTCACCTTAGCACAATCAAGGATGACCAGGTTGTGGTTGGCGTAGAAATTTTCGCCCAGTTCGATGTTGTAGCCATAATCGCACCAGAACGGCGCAGTGATGTAGAAATTCTCCCCCGTCTTGCCGAGAAGTTTCTTCAAGACCGCTCTCTGGCCCTCTTCGTTCGACGGGCGGAGCTGATTATACTCCCAGCACAATTCCTTGGCTGCGATGCGCTCATCGTGCAGCTCCTTGTTGTAGTTTGCGTCGTACATCTGATGGGCCAGCATCTTTTCTTTTTCGGTCATTTCTTTATCTCCTTCAAAAGCTTGGTATAGGAACACGCCAGACTGCCGCAAAGCACCCCGTACACCGCAGCACCTCGTCGTGGCATCAGCCGCCGTCCGACAGGTCAGAGTGGCAGATAATGCAGTTTCTCAGAACAGGTCGAGCATATTGTCCAGATAGATGGCTTCCCGGACATGCAGCTGGTATTCCGGTTTTGTCATGTAGTAGAGCAGAAATTCCAGTACCAGCGCACTGCCCAGGCCCCGGCCCTCGATCTTGAAGTTGGAAAATCCCATCGGCATATAGACATCCTGAATGTCCCTGATGCCGATAAACCCCGGATTTTCCATCGCCTTCGAGAAGCGGTAGCCTTCCTCCGCACCCGGTGCGGTACAGATGTGTTCGGGGCAGGCTTCGCCGAGATTTTTTCGGCTGACATTCTCATAGCAGCGCTTTCTGTCCCGGCATCCGACCCAGCAGCACTCGTTGCAGAGAAATTCCACCTTGTCTTTCTGCGCCTGCGGCAGACTGTCCAGCTCTCCAAAGGCTTTGTTCAGCCGGAAGTCCGGCACCACATAGCGGAACTCCTCCCGGGCTGTCTCCGCCCGGAGCTGCTGAAACTCTGTCAGCACTTTCGTCGTGGAGGACACGAAATAAAGCTGCGGATAGTGCGTTTTCAGGTAGTCCAGCAGCAGCTCCGAGTGGACGATGACGCCGCTCTGCACCTGGTTTTCTCGCTCAAACAGGGCGCAGAGAGCGTTGCACTTTTTATCCGAAAGATGTTCCTCCCGGAGGAGCGAGTTACTGAAGGTCAGCCGCGCCGAGATGCCGTATTCCCGCGTCAGGGCAAGGACTTCTGTGGGGTCATGCTCCCCGAAGCCAGCCCGCCCCCCGCCCCAGACGCAGTCGGCCGGTGCGCCGTAGATGGAGCCGATGTCGCACCAGTCATAAAAGTATTCTCTGTGCGCCCGGAACAGAGGCAGGAACTCCCGGTACAGCTCGTAGAACTCGAACGATCCGGGCAGGTGGTAATAGGCTTTTTCCTGTTTCATGGCGTATTCACCTTCCCGCAAAAGTTTTTTCCTATTATGCCATGAACGCAGTGAAATGGCATAATTGCGCATCCAAAGCCGGTTGCCACGCAGCTCCGCAGGAGCAAGCGGCGAGGCGCTGCGCATAAAACTATAATATCGCATTAGCGATATTATACCACGTTTTCTCCCATTGCAAAAGCCCCCAAAGAGTGCATCTCTCCGGGGGCTGGACTTTTGTCGGGGTTTGTCAGCGCTTCCAGCGACCAGCCGGGGCGTTCTGTTTTATGGCATCCGCCGCATCACTGGGTCTGCGTCCTGACCTCTACCGTCCGTCCACCGAGGTTCTCATAGATGCGGTGAGAGACGGAGAGCACCGTGCGTCCTTCGGACGCGCGGCGAAGCGCTTCGAGGACACGGGCCTCGGTCTCAGCATCGAGGTTGGCCGTTATCTCGTCCAGCAGCAGCACGGCAGGGTCTGCCGCTGCGGCGCGGGCGATGGACAGAAGCTGCCACTCGCCCTGCGAAAACATCCCGTCAGTACACACCGTATCATAGCCGCCCGGCAGGGTCTGGATGGCGGCATCCATACCGGCAAGCTTCGCGGCGTTCCTTGCCATTTCTTCGGTGATGCCGGGGTCGCCCAGCGTGATCTGTTCCAGCACCGTACCCGGCACACGGGCAAAATGCTGCTCCACACAGCCGATGCAGGTGCGGCGCCCGGCATCCGTGATGTCCACCACGTCCACGCCGCCGATGGTCACCGACCCGGCTTCCGGGTGATAAAGTCCCAGCAGCAGCTTGAAGACTGTGCTCTTTCCGGCACCCGTCCGGCCCACCAGCGTCACCTGCTCGCCCTGCTTGACGGTCATGGAAAAATCGTTCAAGACGTGCTTTTCGCCGTAACCGAAGGTCACATGAGAGAGCACCACATCACCCCGGGCAGAGGTCTCCCGCTCTTTGGGAATGGTGCGTTCCGGCTTGTCAAGGAAGGCGTCGATACGCTTCACGCCCGCCATCGCCGACTGGATGGTCTGTATCTCCATGCCAAGGCTCTCGATGGGCGCAAAGATGCGGGAAATGTAGTTGATGACGGCCACCGAGGTGCCGACCGACATCCCAAACAGGGTCAGGATGGCCGCATCGCCGGAGGACGAGAGGAGCATGACGATGCCGACCACAGCGGCATTCAGCACCAGCACGACGGGCGAATAGATCGCGTCGTAAAAATTCGTCCGCTCCATCGCGGCATAGCTTTCGCCGATGCACCGGTCATAGCGGTGCTCCATGTAGTCTTCCAGACCCAGAGCCCGGATGGTGCGGATATTGTGCAGTGTTTCCGGGACCTGGCCGGACACAACGGCGACCGCCCGGCGGTTATCCAGCTGAGCTGCCAGCATCCGCGTCTGCACATGGCGGGTGAACACGGCGAGCAGCGGCAGCACAAGCAGCAAAATCAGCGCAAGGCCGGTGTTCTTCACGGCGATGACCGCCATGACGGAGAGGATGCGGCAGGCGTCCGCCACCATGCTGATGATGCCGGAGGTGAACAGCGCTTCCACTGTATCCACATCGCCCGAGAAGCGCGCGGCCACCTCGCCGGGGTCCTGCCCCACCAGCGTGCTGGCGGGAAGCTTGGTCAGCTTCCGGGACATTTCAGAGCGCAGGGCGTGGGTCATTTTCTGGCCGAAGAGTACCAGCAGGCTCTCCTGCGCCGAGGAGAGTATCCCTTCTAGCGCCAGACTGCCGAAATAAAGAAGTACCGCAAGGAATGTCAGCGGAAGCCCGGCCATCAGCCCGTCGATGATGCGGGCCAGCAGCAGCGGCGGCACCAGAGACACCGCCACCGATGCCGCCGCACACAGGATGGTCCCCGCTGTGAGAAGGCGGTGGGTCACGGCGGCCATCCGGATGGCCTCAAACACACCATTTTTACGCCTGTTCTTCATGCTGTTTCCCTCCTGTCTGGCTTTCGTACAGCTGACGGTAGACCGGGACCGATGCCATCAGCTCCTCATGGGTGCCGACGGTGGTCTTTCCGCCGTCCATAAAGATGATCTTCTGCATCTGCGGGAAGTGGTACAGGCGGTGCGAGATGAGGAAGACGACCTTATCCCTGGCATATTCCTGCAGGTCGGCGAAGACCGTATCCTCCGTGTCCCGGTCAAGGGCCGAGAACGGGTCATCGAGGATGAGGACAGGGCGCGGATGGGCCAGCGTCCGGGCCAGCGCCAGACGCTGGGCCTGTCCGCCGGAAAGACGGGTGCCGCTGCTGCCGATGACGGTATCGAGGCCGTTCTCCATCGCCAGCACCTCGCCTTTCAGCGCAGCAGCGGCGAGATATGGCATGGCGTCCTGCTCGCTGCCGCAGAGGACATTGTTCTGCACCGTATCGGCGCTCAGCTCCGGGTCGTGGCCCAGATAGCCGACGGTGGCCGAGATCTGACGCGGGGCCAGAGCGGAGAACTCCTTTTTGCCAAACTGCGCCGAGCCTTCATAGGGGGCCTCGCAGAGGAAGACCCGGCCAAAGGTGGATTTGCCGCAGGCCACCGGGCCGGTGACACCGATGATGTCGCCGGGATGGGCTGTCAGACTCAGACCCGAAAAGATGAGGGTGTCGCCATAGGCGAAGGAGAGATTCCTGAGGGTCACATCTTCCGCCGCCGGGACATCCAGCGCGTCCAACTGCTCCGGCGACTTCATCAGAGGTTTGATGCGCTTCCATGAGACTTCGGCCTTCTGCACCGAGTTGAAGAGCTTGGCCACCTTGGAGGATTTGACCACCAGCTTGGTGAAGCAGGAAAGGAAGGTGGTAAAGGCCGCGATGTCCCACACACGCCAGCCGGTGCCGAGGACATTCTTTGCGCCGAACCACAAAATGAACAGTACGCCTGCCTCCGACGCCGCCAGATAGAGCGGCGGCAGAGCCGACTGCCACACATTGTTTTTCACCGTCGTCTTTTCGTAGGTATCCAGCACCTCTTCGTACCGCTCCGCACGGGCGTCTTCGCAGCCGTAGATGCGGTAAGTCACGGCGTTCTGGGCGCGGTCGAAGGTGGCGGCACTCAGTGCGCCCGCCGCCTTTTTGTAGGCCGCACCGGCCCGCTGGACCGGCTTTTTCATCCATGCCGCGCAGACGTAGGAGAAGGGCGTGAACAGCAGGCTCAGCAGAGCCAGCCGCCAGTCGTACACCAGCAGCATGACCACATAACCCGCCAGCGCCACGCCGGTATCAAAGACTTCGGTGGTGAACTTGCGCATACCTTCCACGCAGTCGTCCACATCGGAGATGGCCTTGGTCATCAGCTCACCGGCGCCCTCTTTTTCCAGCGAAGCCCGGCTCTGGCGCACCAGACTAGCGTAGAGGATGCCCTTCATCCGGCGGTTGATGTTGTTGGCAAAGCGGCGGACATAAAAGCGCTTGATGAACCGCGACGCCTGCACCAGCAGGGTGACGAGGATATAGGCCAGAACCAGCAGCGCCATTTGGGCCGCTGGTTCGCTGCCGCTCAGGATGTCCGCCAGGCACTGGGCCAGACGGCCCTCGAACCACGGGGTGGCCAGCAGGCCGATGTTATAGATGAGGCCCGACAGGGTCACGAAAGCCAGCGGGACCCACTCGACCCGGAAATAGGAGAATATCCGGTCCGGGCGGAAGGTCTTCTCATTTTTCATCGGTCGTCTCACCCCCTGCGGCATTTCGGAAGTGCGGGAAGCCCGCACGGCTCTCGGTCTTGGACGCCGTATAAAGTTTGTTCAGCGAAGCGGCAAAGGCGGCGGCTTCTTCCTCCGTCAGTACACTCGTCAGATACTCGTAAAAAGCGGCCTCAATTCCGGCCTTGGAGGATTTCAGGCTCTCGGCCTTTTCTGTGGGGAAAAGCAGCTGGCTCCGCCGGTCGTTCGGGGCGTCCTCGCGGGTCAGATAACCCTTCCCTTCCAGATTTTTGGTCCGCCGGGCGATAGCCGCCTTGTCTGCGTGCAGCAGTTCGGCCAGCTGGGCCTGCGTACAGCCGGGGTGGTGGCGCAGCGCGTGGATGAGGTCGATCTCCGCTGTGCCAACGCCCTCTTCCCGCATCGTGAGCAGGATGAGCTTTTCAGCCTCCCGCGCGATTTTTGTGATTTTTCGTTCGGTAATATCCATAGACAGCCTCTGGGTCTTATCTCAAGAAGATGTATCTACATCGTTGTATGTACAACCATTATGATACAAAACCACTCTTTGTCAAGAGCGGCAGTGGATCCTTTCGCCTTCTCACCAAAGTCGGCGACCATGGGATGAAAATGCAGATCGTAAAGAGGGAATGATGGTTTTGATATGAAGTATCTGGGAATACCGTGGGGAATGCGGGCGATGAAGGAGCTGGGCCTGACCCCTGCCCTATGCCATCCGAATCACACCACGCTTTTCTCTGCCGAAACGATGCAGGAACGCAAAAAGCCCCCGGAGAGCCTTGGGCAGCTCTCCGGGGGCAAGTTCTATGCACCGGTGTTCCTCACACCGATGCACAGGCGTTATTCAATTTCAATGAGGTTGGGATTGACCGGCAGAGCCTTCTGCTGCTGAGGTGCAGGCAGCATGATGTGCAGGATGCCATCCTCAAACTTTGCGTGGATGTCCTCCTTCTTCACGGTGTCACCCACATAGAAGCTGCGGGCGCAGGTACCGGAGAAAGTCTCGCGGCGCAGGTAGCGGCCCTCTTTATCCTTCTCGTCATTGGAGTGGCTGCGGACGGCCTGAATGGTCAGGTAGCCGTCGTTCAGCTCCATCTGAACGTCTTCCTTCTTGCAGCCGGGCAGATCAACAGCAACGTCATAGCTGCCGTCGGCAGTCTGCTTCACATCGGTCTTCATCATGTTTGCACCGCGCTTGCCGAAGGTCTCACGCTCTTCACGGTTCATCGCACGCTCCAGCGCACCATCGTTCCAGAACGGGTCAAAGAAATCATCGAACAGGTTTTCATGAAAAATAGTCGGCATAAACATAAATCATTCCTCCAATCCCGGCGTTCGGGTCGGGTAAAAAATTTATGAGATGTGCATCAGGAGCGGAGTCTTCCCGGGAGCCTTGCGGCTCCCTCATGCCCCTCTCTCCTGAGCACGGCTTAGTTATAGCACATACTTCTAGCACTGTCAAGCATAGAGTGCTAAAATTCACAAAAGAATAATACTTTGATAAAATCTCATGCAATCTTTTCAAAAATCAGTCGTATCATCGTCTTTATTCAGCAAAAGTGCCAGACACAGCAGTTCTTTGCACCGCCTGCGATCTCTCTGTATTTCAATGCTTACTCCACTTCACTCTTGAGTAGTTTCAGTGCCTTATCCATAGGCACACAGTCAGCATAGCGGTCCGGCCAGAGAAGCTCATTATAATAGCGATAGCTCTGCTCTCCTGTCATATAGACCACCATTTTCTATAAGCAGAAGACGATTCTGAACCCCCTCTCCCCGTTCATACTGTATAGAAGAACGGTTTTGGAGGTGTTCCGTATGCTGTTGACCCTGCTGCAATTTTTCGCGTCCAGATTCCTCGTGCTTGCGCTCCATCTGGAAGCGGGCAGTTTCCCCCGCCCGCTGAGTCCACAGGAAGAGATCAGGGCCTTCGCCGATCTGCGGGCCGGTGATTCATCCGCCCGGGAAAAGCTCATCCGCCATAATCTGCGCTTAGTGGCGCACATCGCAAAGAAATACTATGCTCTCCCCTCTGAACAGGACGATTTGATTTCCATCGGCACCATTGGCCTGATGAAAGCCGTAGACACCTTCGACTCCACCCGCCGGGCGCGCTTCTCCACTTATGCCAGCCGGTGCATCGAAAATGCTATCCTCTCCCCAGCGCACTTTGGTCAAACGAAAAAGCCCGTCTGCAAGCCACGATATGTGGCAGCGCAGACGGGCTTTCGTTATGGAATCAACCTGTTTTAATTATTCTGCTATTCGCTCTATCTTACATGGCGTTCCGTAAAACACGCAGTCGTTCTTCAAACATTGCTTTCCATGCCGGATGCCCAGAGAATACGGCGTGCTCCACCTGACGAACTTGGTTCAGTCCGATGTTCCGCACCGCTTCCACTGCGGCATCTTTTTGACTCAGATGGCGTCTCCCCACGGTCAGGCAGTTTGCGCCTTCCGGCGTGTCGTACTGCTGAAACGCCCGGTTGAAGTCCATCAGGCCATGCAAACGGATGGGCTGATTGGTTTCGTTATCTACCAGCAGACCCCAGTTTTCCCAATGACGGTCGGTATTGCCCACCAGATAATCCAGAATGTTCATCATATAGTAGTCGGGAGCATCCAGCTCTAAGATCTTATCCAGCGTATTCCAATCATGGTTCGTGCAGTAGACGTCATAGGCTGCATAGGTCACAAGACTGTATCGCTGGGATGTCATGATTTTGCTGATGGAAACCGGCTCATTTTCAAACATCCCCTGCTCATACAGTACCTGATGGCAGTCAAAGCACCGGCAGATTTTGCTTGCCAGCACTTCACGTTCCACCGCATCCCTGCCGCCATCCTTGTAAAGATAGAAGCCATTCTCTTTGCGTACCCACGCCTTGGGGTACAAGCCGCCCGTAGACAGGTCATTTGCCAGAAGATGGGCGTTAGTCACCGTCATTTGGTGCCCCCGCAGTGCTATATTCACAAGCGCATTGCTTAAAGAGTGTGTGAAAAGGTTAATATCCTCGAATCGAACCTTCTCATTTTTTTCTTTCACCCAGAACACATCCAGTAAAGACAGACAATGGTAGGATAATGCGATCTGTGCTCGTTCCCTGTCCGTAACGCTCTGAGATGCACCGATACTGTTCAGGATTTCCTTGGCGTAAGTGCGATCCAACGTCAACATCCGGGAGGCGCACCAATAGTAAAAGTTCGTCACATTATTGATGCGCTCGTCAAAATCATCCGATTCCACCAGAACCAGATCATAGGGCATGAAATCCTCAAGGCAGACCTTGCATTCTCCTGTCGTGCTGAGTTGTGCCACACAGCTTTCCCGGTGCATGATCTCGTAAAACATGGTTTTCATCCCTCCCTGCGTTCTGTGTCTTGTTCTGTATTTATATTACCTTCTTTTTTCACGGAACACAAGAGCTTTTACTTTTCAAAAAGCTTTTTCTGCTGCTCCATCAGGACGGTTTCAATACGCTCTTTCAGCAAAAAGTGGAATTGTTTTGGGTAATAGCACAGATATTTGTCGAGGATCGTATCAATACCTGTTTTATCAATGTTTACTGCAAGCTGCTTTCCGTAAAGAGTTTGTGCCGTATGCACCGTCTGCGTAAAACGGGATTTGAACGGAAGGCACTGTGCCTTTGTCAGATAGGCACGGCTTTCAATTTCAGGGCTGTACAGAGCAAAATCCAGTAAGAATGAATCTCCGCAGTCAAAAATCGGGCAGGGCTTATAACCGGATCTATCCCGGATCAGCGCAATGTTGTTCAGATGTCTGTCCTGATTCAAAAAAAGTGTATCAAACCATTTTTCCTGATTTCCGCGCGAAGTCGTCACCACAACCCTGTCGTTGGTATGCAGCGTCAAATAATTTCCAGCCATTTGTGAACCTCCGCCATTCTTCCCTGCGTCTTTTCAACAAGCAGAACCGGGTCATATTCCGGAACGCCAACAGCATCCAGATAGTAATCCAAGCCCTTTCGTGTTTTCGGAATGCATCGGTCTGCCAGAAAGGCCAGGAAGTCTTCCCACGAGGGCGTTTCGTTCACACCAAACGCAGTATCCAGTATTTCGTCAACTTTGTTTTCGATGCAGATCTGCTCCGCTGTAAAATCTGCCAAAATCACGGTACACAACGTATCTCCGTCATAATACCGATATTCTTTCAGCTGATGTCCTTTCTGTTCTGCATTTCTGCGGAACAGTTCCGAGTCTGTTGATGCAAGCGGTCGGACGGTGATTTTTTCACCGTCAAAAGAGAGTTCCACACGATCCTCTTTTGAAAGTCCCATTGTATGAAGCCACCCTGCCGGGAGATTGAGCGAATACTTTTCTGCATTCTTTCCTGCTGTTCCCCCGGCTTTTCTTCTCATAATTTTCACGCTGCGACGATTCATGCACTTCACCTTCCCTTGCAAAAAGAATACCATATTGGCCGCCAACAATCAATGATTTTTTTGTCAGCAAAATTCCAAAAACTTATGTAACACAAAAAGCCCCACGCTCAACACTGCCTCTGAATCTGACCGTCTCTGGTCGGAGCAGAAAAGCATATGTTGAGCGTGGGGCTTTGTTTATCGGCTCGGCTGCCAGCCGGGCTTTTGGTGTTCTTTGGGTTTGTAGGTTCCTTTGGTAGTATCGATCACCGCCTGCAGCAATTCGAGCTTCTGCCATGTGGGGCAGTTCAGACGGTCGATTTTTTCGATCACATAGTTGGCGTGGGCGGTTGCGACCCGTTTTCCGAGTTCGTCCCATCCCTCTTTCGTTTTGGGGTAATGTACCACCACTTCAATGGGGGCACTCTTTCGCATGGCTCACTCACCTCCGATTACATCGCTATCACCTCATTTTTACGGGTTACTGGTTGTCCGCTATTCGCTGCGGTTTCCGCCCAGAACGTTCAGAGCCAGACTGACCAGCAAAGCCATATCAATGCGGAGCATTTCAGCCTTGCTGGCATAGCCCATAAAGCGTTCGATGCGGGATTTATCGATCGTGAAGATCTGCTCCAGAAGAAACTTCTTTCGTTCCGGGCTGAGATTTCTGCGGCCAAGCTGATTTTTGCAGATCCATGCAAGCGCTTCGTACTTGTTCGCAAGCTGGATTTCTTCCACTTCAAACTTGATAAAACCGTGCTTTTTCAGGATGCGGTAGCGGGTGTGCCCATCCAGAATGTAGCCATTCCATGTGATGATGGGATTCAGAAGACGACCCTCGGCAATGATGTTCTGCTCAAGCTGCTGTTCTTCCTCAAACTGCAGCGGCGGAATTTTGCTTTGGAATTCCGGGTCAATTTTAAGCTGGCTCAGTTTCACGTCGGTTCTCCTTTCCGGTCATTTTTGATTTACGGACAATGGGCTGAACGTAGTAGTCAAACCCATATCGTGTCTGGCAATACGTGCAGACATCCTTGACGAGCTGCCTGGGGTCGGCTCTGCGGAGCCGGGCGCCCTTTGCGTCCAAAAATGCCCCTCGGCAGACGGCGCGCAAAGTTGTCAGGGTGGATTCATCCACCTTTTTTGTGGTCTTGCGATTCATTTGCGTACTCCTTTTCGCTGATATATAAAAACGCCGTCCGTGGTTCCCCTCGAACGGCGTTTGGAAAAGGTTTTGTATGGTTTCTCTTAATTTGCCCCCGGCACCCCTGAGAAAGGGAAACATTCAGGCGTTGGATTTGCACCACTCCATTGGCCTCTCGGCCACCCCGTCTTCTTTATGACCGGGCCGCGAATTACGGAAGTATCATTGTCTGGAAGTACCTGAAGCTGCATATTCAATTTTCAAGGTTCGTCGGCTCCAGTTTCCGTTCCCTCTCGGGCACGGTCCGTTTCCGTGACATGATTGTATCGTACTTTCGCAGAAAAGTTTATGGGCTTGCAGTCCAAGTTGCCCACCCTCTTAGTTCGAGTTCTGGGATACAACAGACAAAAAAGAGGAGTTGAGTCCATTCATCAGACTCAACTCCTAAGTAAGACGAGAAAATTCGTCTTTCTGTTAATTGTCAAAGGTGCATTTTCCGCTCGACTTCATAACGCAATCGAGATATTACACTTATAGGATAGCATAATTTAAAATTGCCACTTTCTAATAGTCCCCCTGATGTCAAGATATCACAGCGCAAAAAGAGTGTCAACAAATTATTTATTGACAGATTTTCAATGAAACATCCAACTTTTTGAATTGCGCTGTTCCATCACTCACCGCTGCAAAAAAACTTGCATTTTGTTCCACATCTACTATACTAAAGGATGTATCGATTATTCTTGAAAGAAAGCGGATGCTATGGAATTTCAAATGAAGTTAAAGCGATTTCTCAAACAGGAGACCGTTCTTTCGGTCGCCGCTGTACTGGCCGTGCTCTCCATGTTCTTTGTGCCGCCGGATGCAGACTACCTCGGTTACATCGACCTGCGCACGCTCGCCATTCTGTTTTCCCTGATGACCATCATGGCCGGGCTGCGGCGGCAGGGCGTTTTTGACCGGATGGGCCGGGCGCTGTTGGCACGGACCGGCAGCACCTTGCAGCTGGTGCTCGTTCTGGTCGGGCTGTGCTTTTTCGGGAGCATGGTCATCACCAACGATGTTTCCTTGCTGACCTTTGTGCCTTTTACCTTTGTGGTGCTGAGCGGCCTTGCGCCGGGCACCCGCCGGGCGCTGACCATCCCAGTGGTGTGCATGCAGACCATCGCGGCCAACCTTGGCAGTATGCTCACGCCCATCGGCAACCCACAGAACCTCTACCTCTACGGCAAAAGCGGAATGAGCATGGCGGAGTTTCTCCTGCTCATGTTCCCCTACACGGTCGTTTCGCTGCTGCTTCTGGTGGGCTGGGCGGTCGCGGTCTGCCGCAAACAGGCATCCGCCAGCATCGGTATCTTCCCGGAGCAGCAGAACATCACCGCAGACCGAAAAATCATCCTGCTGGATGCGGTGCTGTTTGCGGTCTGTCTGCTGGCGGTCGTCCGGGTATTGCCCTACGGCGTTGCCTTTGCCGCTGTGCTGGTCTGTACCCTCTGCGCTGACCGCTCCACTCTCCGCAATGTGGATTACTCCCTGCTGCTGACCTTTGTGGCATTCTTCGTTTTCATCGGCAATCTGGGGCGCATCCCGGCCTTTTCGGGCTGGCTACAAGCCATCCTCGCCGGGCGGGAAGTGCTGGTGGCAGTTCTGGCTTCGCAGGTCATCAGCAATGTTCCCGCTGCCCTGCTCCTGTCCGGGTTCACGGATGAAACCGCCGCGCTTATCATCGGCACGAATCTCGGCGGCCTTGGCACCCTGATCGCGTCCATGGCCAGCCTGATCTCCTACCGCCAGATCGCGCGGGAGCTGCCGGAGGAAAAAGGCCGCTACTTCAAGCTGTTCACCCTGTCCAACCTGATTTTTCTGGTGATCCTGCTGGCTGAATGGAGGATCATCGGGCGATAAGACTGAAACGTGGAGGTTCCGAAATGAAGCATCGTATTGTCACGGCTGCACAGATGAAGGCCATCGAACAGGCCGGAAATGCTCACGGCCTGCCCTATCTGCAGATGATGGAGAACGCCGGGCTTGCAGCCTACGCCGAACTGAAAAACGTCCTTCCGCAGCCCGGCTCTCTGCTGGTGGTCTGCGGAAAGGGCAACAACGGCGGGGACGGTTTTGTCATCGCCCGCGCCGCCGCAAAAGAGGGCTGGAATGTGACTGCTCCTTTAGCCGAAGGCGAACCCAAAACCACAGATGCCATCACCAATTTTGAGCGTCTGCATTCCCTGTCAGTGAACATCTGCGCCGACTGCACCGTGCTGGAAACGCAGCACTTTGATGTGGTCGTGGATGCCCTGTACGGCACCGGATTCCATGGCGCACTGCGGCCCTCCGGCCTTGCCGCCTGCGGGCTGATGAACCGTCTGCACAAAAGCGGCGCTTTTGTTTTGGCTGTAGACCTGCCCAGTGGCATCAACACTGACACCGGCGAAGTCGCCGAGGGGGCCGCTCATGCAGACCTGACCGTGACTTTCGACAGCTATAAGCCCCTGCATGTGGCAGAATCTTCTGCACCTCTGTGCGGAAAAATCGTTTGTTCCGACATCGGCATCCGGGATGAATGGCACCCAGAGTTTTGAAGTGACTCTTCCATTTGTAATGCACTGTTTTTTGAAACCCTGCTGTCGAGAATTGACTGTTACGGTCGATTTCTGATATTCTTTTTTGCTTTTTCAATCTCTATCGCAACGAACAATCTCTTTCGTGTGTGTATGAAAAAGGCAGCAACAGGTATCCTAAAGAGTATAAACAACTCGATAGGATGAGGTCACACAATGAAAGAGCTATTTGGACAAAGGCTTCGGGAGCAGCGTTTGAAGCAGAATCTAACACTGGAACAGCTTGCAGAAAAGGCAAATCTGTCACCCAACTATGTCGGCATGGTGGAACGCGGGCTAAAAGAACCGGGGCTTGCTACGATCGTCAAGCTCCTGAATGGTTTGAATGTTTCAGCGGACACTCTTCTGTGTGATCTGGTTCCCAGTGCATCCCATGTGACGGACGATGAGATCAGCAAGCGTTTAGAAGGTCTGAGGCCCATGCAGAAAAAAGCAGCACTCGATTTGCTGGACACCTATATTGCCAATCTGCCTTACCTTACAAAAGAAGACTGAACCTATAACCTTGCAAGCGCATCTGCTTAAATTTTGGCGGATGCGCTTTTCTTTTGCAACTCTCTTGGATATAATATTATCTATAGAGCATATTCATTCCGAAAGAGTCGATTTGTGAGGTGACCAATATGAGAGAGCCGCGATACAGTCTTCTTACCGACATTCAGTACGACATCGAACTTGCCCGGCAGGGGAAGTTTGCCCTGTATGGGCAGCGGAACATTGCACGCGAGTACCGCTGCAAAAAGGCAACTCCGGAAGAGCAGCAGGCCTACGAGACCCTGCAAAATGTTCTTTTCATGGTCCCTCAGTGGAGCGACACAGAAGAACTTCACTCTGATATGGAGAGAATCGGCGGGCGCGTCTGGTTCTGTTACTTCTGGAAAGATCACGATTCCATGATACAGCTGACAGAAGATTCCTGCGGAACATTTACCACGGCCTATGTTCTGGACGCGGATATCACCCCGGAGATGCATAAAAGCGCTGCTCGTCAAGCACAGCAGCAGCTCGCAGTCTGCATGCAGGAATGGGGCATTCCGCTGATGAAATCATTTGTTCCTGAAAAAGAAAAGTACGAATATCTGGAGGAAGCAGCCTCTCACCTGATGCAGGTTCTCAATGCACCAGAATGCATTATGGGGTAAAAATTGAACAATGCGTCTTTTCCTTGGCTGTGGCCACAGCAGATTTGAAGATTGATCTTTTTACTCTCCCAAACTGCAAAACACCTCCCGGCAGGCACTTGTTTTGAATGGTGCTATCGGGAGGTGTTCTATGAATGATAAATCGGTTTCATTTTATCGAAGGTACAAAACTCTTTGAAGCCCAATGCTTTTACTTCCTGCCTTGTTTCATCCATAATCAACTCTCATGACACGACCTATCCTTTCTGACAAAAACCACTGCAATGATGCACACCACAAATTCTGTCACCGGGAAGGTAATCCAGATTCCGGTCAGATGTAACATGACGGCAAGTTCTGGATGTTCTCGGAAGGCGGGAGAAAGTTCATCGGACTGGAAAAGAACAGTCACGTCTGCCTTGCCATTTACGACAAGTATGATGGTTTTGGCAATCTCAGAAGCCTGCAGGTCACCGGCGATGGTCGAGCCTTTCTCGGAGGAGTACAACACCCATGCTGCTTTCAAGAAGATCCCGCTGGACGCTCTGAAAAAACTGCCCTCACCGATGAATCTGATCTGCGTGACGCCTACCCGCATCGATGCTCTGTTCTCCGATTTCAAGAAAGACGGTTACAGCGTCTGGCAGGTCCTGCATCAGCTTGCGTGAACAGTATCGTCAAGTTAACCAATAGAGACCTCCGAATCTCTTTCTGCTTGGAAAAAGGTTTGGAGGTCTCTTCTTTACAATTTTTCGGAATAGCGGCTTTCACCAGCAGCATCATGGGACGGCGCAGTTCATCCTTCATGCCGTAAACACTCAGCATCTCTGCAGAGGTTCTTTGTCATATTCGCTGGTATGGAGTGGTTTCACTGGCTGCATTGAGCTTCTGATAACATCCAAAATGGTCTGATCCGCCGGGAGCCACGGAACGGAATCAAACTCCTCCTTCGTCAGCCACCGCGCAGCTTCCGCTTCTTTCAGCACAAGCTCGCCGGAAACCACTTCACACCAGAAGCAGTCCATGGAAAGATGAAACGTCGGATAATCATACTCGATTGTCCCAACTAGATTCCCCACGGCGATTTCCGTGTCCAGTTCTTCTTCGATTTCCCGCTTCAGAGCCTTCTGCGGGGTTTCGCCCGGCTCGATTTTGCCGCCCGGAAACTCCCACTGGCCTTTATAGTCGCCATAACCACGGGCAGTGGCGTAGATTTTACGCTTTTCCTGCATGGAGTCGCAGATCACAGCGGCCACAACACGAATCGTTTTCATAATGTTCCCCTTTTGGATTCATTATAATGGCCGACCGTCAGAAGTCCCACCGACACGATAGAACACCCTGTTTCCTGCTTTTCTTGCAGTAAGCAGCCCCATCTCATGGAATTTCATCACAAACGTCCGAATGGTTGCATACGCAGCGTTTCGGAAATCCTTTTCCAGCTGCTTTGTGGTAAACTCCTCTGCACCATAAGCAGACAGAACATACTCCCAGAGCAGCCGTTCTTTTTCTGTGATTTTTCCTTCCGCAAGAGCAGTTTGATATACCTCAAGATCAGTTTTCGGCGGGACTGCATCCACCTGCAGGCGGTTATAGACCTCATTGCAGAAGTAGAACAGAAAGGGAGTCACATCCGTATAGCCGGAAATCAGAGCATTTCTCTCCACGCGTTCATAGGCTTTGTAATATGCGTCCTTGTTTTCAGCGATGTATCGGGAAAACGGCGCGAACAGTACCGCAGGATAGCCCTGCTGAACAAGATACCAGAGGTGGAATAGCCGTGCAGTGCGTCCATTCCCGTCAAAATAGGGGTGGTAGTACGCAAAGGCAAAGTGCAGAATGGCAGCCTTATGCAGCTCATTGATGCCGTCATTGGCATTCGCAAAATCGACAAGACATTTCATAGCACCGGGAAGCCGCTCTGCCGGAAGTCCCGGTCTGGGTTCTTCACCGCCCACAATAAAAACCTTGCCATGCCGATAAAAGTGGTTTGGCAGTAATCGATCTTCATCCGGGAGATAATCCCCTGTGCTGATCTGATATAGGTGATGCAGATTTTCCTCGGTGATCCTATTCTGACGATTCGCGATAAACTCCAGTCCGCGCTTCATACCATAGATGCGGGCTTCTTGTTCATCACGAGGGGCATAACCATCGAGGATATAACGGATACTGCTGCGGGTCGAGCGGATACTTTCAATTTGAAAAGTAGCATAAATTTCCTCGGTCATCGCCGACAAACCGAAGTTTTGTCCACTGACAGGGACAGAGAGCAACTGCTTCATACCATTTGTTGAAATTTGCGCGAGGTTCGGCAGGTAAAACAGCTTATTTCCAGAAAAATCAGTCAACGGCAGAGGCTGCGCAAAGTTTTGCCGCAGCAATTCGGCAAATTCTTTGACGCTGACAGTCGAGTACTTGCATTCCATCCGATTGAGTTCAAACAAATGCTTATCTGAAAGCATTTTGGCAAACTGTGCCCCATCCATTCTGTCCACCTCGCAGTTGATACTTATTGATACTATATAGTATCAATACACCAATTCTTTATAAAAAAGTCAACCGAAACAGGCCGAACCAACTTTTTTCCATACTCTCCGTCAAAATTCCCGTGGCACAGCCACGAATCACATCTCCATCGGCTTATTCCCCACTTCGTCCAGATACGCATTCAAAAATTCCGCTGCAAGGCTGTTGGGACGGATGTTTTCTCTGGCTTCCTGTGGGGTGAACCACTTGCAGCGGTCCACTTCGTGGTTGATATGCAGCGCCTTTGCGGTTCTGACGAAAGCCGTAAAGTTGCACATCAGCGTGTTGGACGGCTCAAAAAACTTGGTACGGTTGAACCGGAGGTGCTCTACTTCCAACCCGGTTTCTTCCCGGACTTCCCGCACCACGGCGTGTTCTTCTGCCTCACTGCGGTTCACATATCCAGCCACCAGAATATAAGAGAGCTTACCGTACTGCTGGATGAGCAGGATTTTCCCGGTCTCCTCATCCACAACAATCATGCTGACCGCCACATTGTACATCGGGAAACGGTATTGCTGGCATTTCGGGCAGTAAGGCACAATGCCCTCTTCTTCCAGTTCTTTTTCAATCAATGCCGTACCGCATTCAAAGCAATGCTTCTGAATCATTTTTACACTCCAAACACTGTTTTCGTCAGCCGGATACCTGCTGCCGTCTTCATCGTATGTTCCATAAAGGTTCGGATTGCCTGCTGGTCGTACCCGCTTTCGGACGCATTGACGATATAATCCGACTCAATCAGAATTTGATAGTCAATGCCGTCGATCTGCGCCGGACTATGGTGGTGCCCTACCAGATAGGCCACACGGTCGATCTGTGCCGCTGTCATGCCGGTATCCGCCAAGAACTCCCGCACCAGCGGGGCACCCTCCTGCTCCTGATATTTACCATTGGTGTTGCCGTACTTTTTGCGGCAGAGCGGGCAGGCGATATCGTGGGTGATGGCCGCCACCTCCAGAATAAACTGCGTGTCTGCGTCCAGCCCCTCCAGCTCACCAATGGTTTTGGCATAGGTCCACACGCAGCTCAGGTGCGTGATGTCATGGATGTTTCCTTCGGAAAAGGCGATCATCTTTTCCATGATCTGTGCAATGGTCATCATTTGTTTTCACTCCCGTTTTTAATACTTAAATGTTCACCTTGATAAACGCGAACTTGTCGGGGCGAGGCCCCTCCATCTTGCTACGCAAGACCGTTCGGTCGCTTAAAAGCCCCACTGGGGCTTTCATTGTTCCGTTTCGCTCCACAAACGCGAAGTTGTTATTGTAAATCATTTTTTGATATTTCAATCGATGGATATTGCTCTAAACTTGTTAAGTCAACATCTAATGGAGTAACGTATTCCATATAAAATTTTTCAGGATTTTTATCTTGCAATTTTTTAAGTTTATTCTTAATTTTTTCCTCCTCTGTAGAAACAAAAACCACTGATACTACTCCTACCTTTTCACTTGGATTCATTCTGCTATCTTCAACATTTCCACATAAAATCATTCTAACTGTATTCATAATAATCCTCCTCCACATATAACTTACGATTTATCAAATAAGAATTTCCGTCAATTTTTCTCTTGATGCGGCTCATTTCTAAGAGTAGGAACGAACTGTTCTGTTGCCGGAGACGGACCATTCGGGTCGATCTCCGGCAGTATTTTTGTTATCGCGTATTAAAAAACAGCCGGAACAACTTTCTGCTGCGCTACATCGATGATGCCGTATGTATTCAGTCTGAGTTTTGGAATGACCGGAAGGCTGACGAAGGCGAGGGTCATAAAGATGCCGATGTCTTCCGCTACACCATGTGCCTTGAGGGCATCGTTCAGCGCCTGCATTTTCGCCGCAACGCTCTCTGCGCTTTCGGTGCTCATCAATCCGGCCACCGGAAGCGCAAGTTCTGCCACGACCTGTCCATCTGCCACAAACGCAAGTCCGCCTTTGTTTTTCCGCACAGTGTTGCCGGCCAGCATCATATCGGTATCGTTGTCCCCTGCCACAATCAGGTTATGGGAATCATGTGCGATGCTCGATGCAACGGCTCCGCATTTCAGGCTGAAGTTTCCTAAAAAGCCAATGCCCACATGGCCGGAGTGATGATGCCGCTCAAAAACGGCCAGTTTTACGATGTTGTGTTCCGGGTCCACACCGGGAGCTTTGCCCGGATGCCGTTGGAACGGGATGATTTTTTCCTCCGTAAGCAGCTCGCCCCGGTTCAGGCAGATGACACGCTCCTGCTCCCCGCTTTCCCGAAGTTCCAGGTCCTGCAGTGTGATCTCATCCAGATCAAAGGAATCCATAACGTGGGAAAATCTCACACGGTCGATGTCAAGCGGTGCGGGTTTCAGCGTTTTTCCGTGCTCGGCCACCAGCGTGCCATTCTTGTAAACCTGTTCGACCGTAAAGGATTCAAAATCCGATACTACAATGAGGTCGGCAGCATACCCCGGTGCCACGGCACCGTGCTGCTTGAACCCAAAATACTGTGCCGGGACCAGCGTTGCCATTTTGACGGCCACTGCTGGATCTGCGCCCAGCCGGATCGCTTTACGGATGTTGGAATCGATGTGGCCGCTGTCCAGCAGGTCACCGGGGTGCTTATCATCCGTCACCAGCATACAGCGGCTGCAATAGGGCTCCCGGAACAGCGGCATCAGGGCCTCCATATTTTTGGCAGCCGTTCCTTCCCGGATCATGATGTATTGTCCGCGCCGGAGTTTTTCCATGGCTTCCTCGATGTTGGAGCACTCGTGATCGGACTGAACGCCTGCCGCAATATAAGCATTCAGGTCCTTATCGCTCAAGAGCGGTGCATGGCCATCCACGATCTTTCCCGCTTCGGTGCAGTCGCGGATCTTCTGCAGGATCTTCGGGTCACAGCGCACCGTCCCATAGGCATTCATCAGCTCCGCAAGCCCCAGCACGCGGGGATCGCCGTAGTAAGGCCGGAGCTGTTCTGCGTTCAGCACCGCACCGGATTCATCCAGATCCGTGGCCGGAACACAGGAGGGCAGCATGAAATAAACCGAAAGGGTCAGATTTTTTGTCGTTTCCAGCATAAAATCCAAGCCTTCCAGCCCCGCAACGTTCGAGATCTCGTGTGGGTCTGTGACCACCGCAGTGGTACCGTGGGGCAGCACTGCCTGCTCGAAGGCCGGGCCACAGAGCATGGAGCTTTCGATGTGGATATGCCCATCGATCAGTCCCGGACAGACATATTTGCCGTGCAGATCAACTTCTTTCCAGCCATGATACGTGCCCACGCCCACAATGCAGTTTCCGCTGATGGCAATATCAGCGGTGTCGATCTCATCGGTAAACACATTGACAATTCTGGCATTTCTCAAAACCAGATCGGCCAGAGCATCTCCTCTGCCTGCCGAGATCCGGCGTTTCAGTTCATCAGACTGCATAGAAACATCTCCTCTCTCTGAAGTTCGATTTTCTCACCTGTGGATCGGTTCTGCCCTTATTCTACCACGCCCTGCCGCTGCGGAAAAGATGTCGGGAAACAAAAATGGCCCCGGAGGGCTTGTTACAGCTCTCCGGGGCCACTTTATGTGCGTTGTGCCTTGGCGCACACGACCGGCGTTTTACTCGATTGCAATCAGATTCGGGTTCTCAGGCAAAGCCTTCGTCTGCTGAGGAGCAGGCAGCTCGACGTGCAGGACGCCATCCTCGAACTTTGCGTGGATGTCTTCCTTCTTCACATCGCCCACGTAGAAACTGCGCGCGCAGGTGCCGGAGAAGGATTCGCGCCGCAGGTAGCGGCCCTTCTTATCCTTTTCATCGTTGCTGTGGCTGCGCACTGCCTGAATGGTCAGGTAGCCGTCGTCCAGTTCCATCTGGACGTCTTCCTTCTTGCAGCCCGGCAGGTCAACAGCTACTTCGTAGCCATTGTCCGTCTGTTTGACATCGGTCTTCATCATGTTTGCACCACGCTTACCAAAGGCGCCACGAGCCTCACGGTTCATAGCACGTTCCAGTGCAGCGTCATTCCAGAACGGATCGAAGAAATCATCGAACAGGTTTTCATGGAAAACAGTCGGCATAAGCATAAATCATTCCTCCAATCCCGGCGTTCGGGTCGGGGCAAAAAATCTGAAGCGTCCATTCAGAAAGGCTTTCCGGGGAGCCTAGCGGCTCTCCTTTTGCCCTTCCTCCTGAGCACGCCACTGTTATAGCACCGTTAATTAGCACTGTCAATAGAAGAGTGCTAAAATTCACAAAAGAATAATACTTTTATAAAATCCTATGCAATCTTTTCAAAATTCAGTCGCATCATCGTGTTTTTATTATTTCTGCCGGTACATCGGCGTAGACAGGTATTTCATGCCGTTGTCCGGGACGATGACCACGATGTTCTTTCCCTGATTCTCCGGTCTGCGGCCCACCTGCACCGCTGCGTGCAAAGCCGCTGCTGCCGATGTGCCCAGAAACAGTCCTTCCGCCCGCAGCACCTCATGGGCCGTTTCGTAGGCTTCCTCGGTGCGGACATTGATGCACGCATCGCTCCAGTCTGACCGCAGATAGTCGGAAAGTGCGCTTTCCGGCACATCATACGCCGGCAAAACGCCATCTATGATCTGCGCATCCGGGTGCTCCGGGGTCAGGCGGGAGTCCGGATGGGGCTGCACCAGAACCACTTGCAGATTCGGGTTGCGGCTGCGCAGATAACTTGCTGTGCCAAAACCCGTGCCGCCGGTGCCCGCCATGCAGACCAGAATATCCACATGGCCTTCTGTATCATTCATTTCAACTCTTTGATTTCCGGGATGGATGCCGCTGCACCTTTGCGCTGCACGGCAATTCCGGCTGCTTTGGTAGCAAGCCGCATGGCGTCCTCTACTGAACTGCCGCTGCAAAGGCCCGCCAGAAAATAGCCGCTGTAAGTGTCCCCGGCAGCTGTAGTATCCACGGCCTGCACCTTTTCGCAGGGGACAAACAGCCGCCGCTCTGCATCCAGATAGTAGCTGCCCGCACTCCCGGCTGTCAGAAGCAGACGGGTCTGCGGGTATTTTTCGTGCAGCAGGGTCAAAACAGCGTCCGCTTCAAAGGTCTCGGTTCCGGCAAGGGCGCAGGCTTCCACCTCGTTGACACAGAGCACATCCACCAGTTCCATCGGGTAGGTCAAGATACCGACATCGTAGGGTGCGGCATTGAAGAAAATGGAAAGCCCCTTTTTCTGTGCGGCCTGCATCAGGTACGGCAGATTGGAGATCTCATTTTGCAGCACCAGCCAGTCGCCTGGCGAAAAGGCTTTCAGCGTGTGGTCGATCTGCTCTGTGGTGATCTCCTGATTGGCACCGCCGTAGATCAGGATACAGTTTTCGCCGCGGCATACCTCAATGATGGCGTGGCCGGTGGCAGCAGCATCGTCCTTTATCAGATAATCTGTATGAATACCATTTTGTTTCAGGTAATCCACAAATGGTTGTCCATCTGCGCCGACACGACCCGCATGGTATACTGACAATCCAGCTCGTGCAAAGGCGATAGACTGGTTTGCGCCTTTCCCTCCAAAGCCCCGCTGCATGGACTTGGCTGCAAGGGTCTCTTTGGGCGCGAGAAAGTGCTCGACCTCATAGGTATAATCGTAGTTGAGGGAACCAAACGAAAGGATTTTCATGGTATATCTTTTTTACTCCATTCTCTGAATCACCGCACCCAGCCATCGGCACAGGGTATCGCCTGCCTGATTTGCGATCTCCAGCACGCGGGCGTGGCTATGCTTGACCGTCTGGATGCCGGTGGCCATGTTAGTGATGCAGCTGACGGCCAGTACCTTCATGCCCATGTAGTTGCAGACCATGGTTTCCGGCACGGTGCTCATGCCCACGGCATCGGCTCCCATCCCCGCAAAGGCGCGAATTTCAGCCGCCGTTTCATAGCAAGGGCCCATAAAGCCCATGTAAACGCCCTCCTTGTAGGCAATGCCCAGTTCATCGGCGGTCTGCTTGGCAAGGTTCCGCAGTTCCAGACTGTAAGGTTCGGTCATGTCCGGGAAGCGGGGGCCGAAGCGCTCATCGTTGGGGCCAATGAGGGGGTTCGTGCCCATCATGTTGATGAAGTCGGTAATGAGCATCAGGGTGCCCGGCGCAAACTCCCGGTTGATGCCGCCGCAGGCGTTGGTCAACACCACCTTTTCCACGTCCAACAGCTTGAACACATAGAACGGGTAGCAGACTTCCTTCATGGAGTAGCCCTCATAGAAATGGAAGCGGCCTTCCATGGCGTAGACTTCCGTGTCCCCCAGCTTGCCAGCCAACAATGCGCCTTTGTGTCCTGCCACCGTGGATACCGGGAAGTTGGGGATATCCTTGTAGGACAGTTCTTCCGTGTCCGTAAAGTCCGCGGTCAGCTTGCCAAGGCCGGAGCCCAGCACCACCGCGATCTTCGGGCGCTTTTTCGTGTGCGTCTTGATATATTCCGCACTTTCCAGTGCCTTTTCATAAAGATGTTCCATACCGTTCTCTCCTTTTCCCAAAAAATTCGATATACTCTCTGGGTTCAGTATATCGGATTTTTCAGGCCGATGCAAGACGCCCTTCATCGAGTCTTATTAAAAACCAAGGAGCAGATACTTCACATCACGAGTGTGCAGCCACCGGCGGAACATCCCGCCGTAACCGGCATGGGGATATTCACAGCCCCAGAACCGCATTTCATGCTGCACTGCACAAAATGTTCTCTCCGGCAGACCCTTTCCATCAATCAGACCAACTGCCACCGCAGCGGTCATGACGGTGTCACCGGTGACGTGCGATTTTTCGCTCAGCAGCGGAAAATCCTTGTGCTTGTAATTGTTGTGGTCAAATTCATAGGGACTGCCCACGATGTCACCCAAGATTGCTCCTAACATGGCTGTTTCCGCCCTTACCTATGATGCCGCTTCTGGAAATCAGCTTCGATCTGCTCTTTCCACTCCGCACCGATGGACGCGCAGCAGGGTGCTTCCCGCATCCGGGAGACTGTCTCGCTGACAACGTGGTAGTTGACCGCCACGCCCTGTGCGTCATTCTCGAACCGCACGGCCCGGTCGGACGAGATGCCGAAGCGGGCAGCTTCCTTCACAGCATCCATGTTGGCACCGAGGAACAGGAACTCCCAGCCGTACTGCTCTTTTTCCCGCTCAATCATCCGGCGGATCTTCTCATAGCTAAACCGTTTGCTGGCGTTTTCCAGCCCGTCCGTGGTAATGACAAAGATGACCTTTTCGGCACGCTCGTCCTCCGGCAGATGGCGCTGAATGTTCGCCATCTTCTCCACGCCGTAGCCAATGGCGTCCAGTAGCGCCGTACAGCCCCGGACGTAATAGTCCTTTTCGGTCAGCGGTGCAACAGCCTTCAGTGGGAAACAGTCGTGCAGCAGCTGCACCTCATGGTCGAACAGGATCGTGGTCACGTTGGCCTCGCCCTCCTGCTCCTTCTGCCGGGTCAGCATAGCATTGAACCCGCCGATGGTATCCTGCTCCAGCCCGCCCATGGAACCGCTGCGGTCCAGAATGAAAACAAGCTCGGTAAGATTTTTCTTCACAACAATGCCCTCCGTTTTGTGGTGTATCGCTTTCGTTGGCAAAAGGATACCACAAACCGGAGGGCAAAAGGTCAACGGGCAGGCGACAGATCACGCACCCAACTGTTCCTGATCGTATTCAAACAAAAGCGTGTTGACCTGATTGATGTTATAGATCTTATGTTCCAGACAGTACCGCACGATCCAGTCCCGCTTAGAGCCATCGGAGAAGGCATAGCCTGCGCTTTGCAGCAGGTCGATGGTCTCGTCCTCCGACAGGTGCAGCCCCACCGCAAAGGCCAGCACGGTCTTCTTTTTGGGGTTGTAGTCCCGGTTGCACTGAATTTTGGAGAAATGTTGCCGGGAGATGTTGGACTGCTTGTACACGG
>OOCJ01000041.1_pt1 | contig 116134 bp, 121 predicted proteins | sample 1671481 | NCBI WGS metagenome assembly OOCJ01 (sample SAMN06348161, study PRJEB24527) | human gut metagenome | biome: human gut; feature: ankylosing spondylitis patient; material: feces | host: Homo sapiens | place: China | collected 2015-10 | reverse complement strand
TGAGTAATTTTATCTTACATCAGTTTGGAGGTTTACACAAACTTTAGGATACTCCTGAAAAAGGGCAATGCACCTAATTGAAAATATTTTCTTTTATGTATTTCCAATCATTGGTGTCTAACCAACCTTGATAATTAGTGGGTTTTACTTCGACGACTATCATTCGATCATTTTGATCCAAGTGGGGTGTTATCTTATTTGAAATCTGATCAGCCGTTAAGAATGACTTGATAAGAAAAGAAGATTTCCAATAAGTACACCATGCTCCGGTTGATGAATCTTTTATTGCTTGAATTACTTCATCATATTTTTGTCCGGTAGCATTTAGATCGTAAGTAATCATGTAGGCTGCCATAAACATGCCTCCTCTCTTTTGTACTCGGCTCTGGCAGGAGCCTGTAAATAAAGTATAGGAAAAGAAGAGGTCGGATTCAATATGGTAGGCATTTCGATTTATCGAAAGAATCATTTCGGAGAATCGAAGTGCAGTAGGAAGGAGATGACAGGAATGGAGAAAATCGACAGATTATATGCTCTGCTGGAGCGTGATGACATTGACGAGGACACCAAGGCAGCGCTGCGGTGAGCAATCTTCCAGTTAGAGAACGCAACTTAGACAACCATAGCACCATAAGCTGTAAAAAAACAGTCAGGAGGTACATATGCGGATTGTAAATTTAATCCACATCGGGGACCAGATATTGTCACTGGATGACATGGATCCAATGAAAAAGGCAGAGATTGCCTTACGGCTGAATGAACAGAGTCTGAAGACTCTGGGGTATGCAGCCAAGAAGAAAGAGGAATCAGCGTAACCACAGGTATCCGTGCCCTGTACGTGGTGTATTCCCAACACCACACTCCCCTTTTACACAATTAGCGTGTGTGTCCAGTCCTCCCCTGGCTGGGCACCACGTAGAGGGCATGGGGACAAGCATCATATTATAGATCACGCTTTGTGCGTGGTGCATCTTGCTGCATCACCATATGACGGCATATCATCCACTGCTATGATGGTATGTTGCCCTCTTTCTGGTGGTACCCGGGTAGATCAGCACCGGGGCCACGCAGAGAGCGTGATCGGAAAGGATATACATGGAAATGATTAAGTATTATGCCAAGGAAGTTGTGAAAAACAAAGACGGTCACAAATACTGGGAAGCCAGCAATTCGCAGCTGGCCGGGTATGTCTATGATGAAGTGAAGCAGTCAGTGCCAGAGGCTAAATATTATAACTTTGACGGCTTGCAGATTATTACGACGAATGACAAGCAGGAGCAGTCATTGCTGAGCACACTGGAAGTGATGGAGGACCTTTGCAATGAAAGGATAACCCAGATACATAGACTGAGAGATCAGATATATGGAGGGGATGCGGATGTATAAAGATATTATGATATCACTCCTCGGAGCGTGGATTTTGAGGGATGCTTTTGGGACAACAGAAGTAAGAGAGCAGATCGCCATTGTCATGGGATTGGCGGCAGTGCTTTTTATTTTTTTGCTTTTTTTGGAAAATCAAGTGGAAAAATGGCGGGAATACCGCCAGCGAGTACGGGATCTGGAGCAGAGGCTAGGGCAACTGAGAGGAGGCGGGAAGTGTGAAAGACGAGAGAGTGCAGGAGATTATGGAAAGACTGGAGCAGACACCGTCACAGCCGTTGATGATGCTGGTTGACCACGAGGCACAGGAAGTTTTTCCGTATGTTCTCCGAAAGTATCAGGACGCACATCTGGTCATGATGAAGGGCATCCGGTACATCACAATCACCGATGATGCCATCCGGGTCATACTGGACCGCCTGCAGCGTGAGAGGGCAGATTTTAAGCGGACAGTGGAGTACTACGACAGGGAGATCCAGGGTGTGGAGTACCTGCTGACAGGCAAAAAGCGGTACTACTGGTCACCGGATAATTACATAGTAGAGCCTGTCTACGCAGAGCAATAAAAAAGCCGGCATTTGGCGATGCCGGCCAGCTCACAGAGCTACTTATAGAGACAAGATAATTGTAACTCTGTGGACTAAAAAAGTCAAGAAAAATGGGGCTTTTGGAAGCCCCTGCGCACTTGATTAAGATATTAAAGTTAGGATACAGAGACATGGTTAAGAGAAAGAAAATGAGGTTAAGGCATGGGGATGTGCTGGATGTGGAAGAGTACCATGATGGCAATTATGGATCCCCAGGGAAGAGCAGACAGAAGAAAGAGAAGCCGACCAGGGAGCAGGTGCGGCAGATCAACCAGAGGAACAAGGTCAGGAGATGCCGGTGGAGGCTGATCCAGTATTTTGACCAGGGAGATTTATTCATAACATGGACGTATGCGCCGGAGAACCGCCCGCCGGATATGGCAGGAGCACTGAAAGACTTTCAGAACGCGATGCAGAAGATCCGGAAGATCTACCGGGCAAGGGGTGTCCCGATCTACTGGATCAGGAACATAGAAAAGGGAACCAAGGGAGCCTGGCATATCCATCTTGTGATCAAACAGACACCGGAGGGTGATGCGGCTGCTATCGTGACCAAGGCATGGACAAAGGGAGGCACCTACGTGGCAGAGATTCGTCACAGCAAGTTTACCGGAGACGACATGGAGCAGCTGGCAGGGTATTTGACCAAAGATGAGCACACAGCGGAGCCACGGAAAGACGGTACACAGGGCAAGCCCAGAATTGCAGAGTCCTCCTACAATACCAGCCGCAATATGCCGCTCCCGGAACCTAAGACGGACAAGCTGGTCCGATGGAAGCCGGAGGTCAAACCACCCAAGGGATATTACATAGCCCGGATCCATGAGGGAATCAATCCGGTCACGGGATTTTTGTACCGGAGTTACACACTGATCAGGTTAAAAACACAGGAGCGGAAGAAACCGCCGAACAGGGTAAGGAGGTGTTGATAAATTGGAAAATGAATTGAAAGTAGTGGATATCTTTATAGGCACGACGCTCAGGGGATCCGCAAAGGGCTCCGGCCGGGCAATGTACATCATGAGGACAAAGCGCAAGAACGGCAGTGACTATGAAGCTGCCCCGCAGATCGCAGAGTATGACAATACCACGGAGAGCGAGTCCGTCCTGCGTGCCATCCGGGATGCCCTGCAGCGTCTCCATTATGCCTGCACCGTAGTGATCCATACAGAGTGTAGCAACGTGGCAGCAGCTATCACACAGCATTGGCCGGAGAAATGGCAGCGGGACGGATGGAAGAGCGCCAAAGGGAACCCGGTGAAGAATGCCGTATTGTGGGAAATGCTCCTGCAGGACGTGGAAGAGGGTGGTCATATCCTGCTGGCGGAAGGAGAGAAACATGAGTATGCCGAATGGATGCGCTTTAATATGCCACTGAAGAGAGCATTAAAGGACATTTTTACAGAAGTGCCGAAAACCTGAAAGCATGAGTAGGTGACATGTGTTAGAGACCATTCCGGCAATGTCACCGCAATGGTAGAAATAGAACATTTTGACAGGAAACCGTGACAAATTTTCACGGCTTGAAACGCTTTAGCACAAAAACGATACGTTTTTTGAAAAATTGCACCGGTGCAACTGGGAAAGGAGAACAGATGGAGAAGAAATTCGGAATATTTAATACCGTAGAGGAGTTGAACAGGGCAGCAGCTGCCCAGAAGGCAGAGGGAGACCTGGAAGCGCTGATCGGACTGGCCACAGAGAACGGACTGGAGAAAGAGGATGCCGAGGACTACATGGACAGCGACGATGCAGAGGATACTCTGTGCAATGAGACAATGGCAGCAATCGGTAAGCTGAAACTGGAAGCAGAGGACCTGAAGCTGGAGAGCCAGATGAAGGACTGGAAAGATTTTGTGGTCCAGATGCTGATGGAATATCCGACACAGCACATGGAAGAGGACGGTGCAGCTCTGGCCAATGCCGTATTTAATCCGGATAAAAAGCTTTTGGATGTGCTGGCAGCAGGACTGAAAATGGCATCAAAGAACCGGGTAACCATAGACAGGAGGATCACTAAGGCAGCAGGACTGCCGGAAAGCGCCGGACAGATCGGAATGTGTGGTAAGGATGAACTGAAAAAGATCATCTTGGATTATTACATGGGAGATATGAAATGATCGTATACAAGGCAACGAACAATGATATGACCTGCACGATGGGGCAGGGAACATTCCAGTATCAGTTGGGCGTACCGGCTACAGCAGAAAAATCAAAGTGCGGTGATACCGGTCTCCATGCCTGTGAGTATGTACTGGACTGTGCGCAATACTATGGACTGGGTAGGGATCACCGGTATTTTAAGGCAAAGGCAGAAGGGGACATAGCTGAAGACGGCAGTAATACACGCATTGCGTGTACAAGGCTGACATTGCTGAAAGAACTGACCAACCGGGATATCGCAAAAGAAGCCATGCTTTACATGATACATCATCCTCGCCGGGATAACTGGGAAGCATCTAACAGCATGGTGCAGGTAAAAGAGCACACAGCAGAGATCAGGATCCCGGATGGAATCGCCATTGCCAGAGGACTCCATCCCAAAGTAAGCGGCTGCGCAGGAGCACATCTGGGGCTGATCCGGGAAGAGAAAGGAAAGATCACGGCGGCCAAGATCTTTGATGTGGACGGAGTCTATATACTGCCGGGAGTGTGGTACACCCTGGAGGACCTGGCAGAAGCAGAAAGGAGGCAGCAGGCATGAAGTGGACAGAAATACTCAGGACACCGGTGATACCGGCAGATAAAAAGAGAAATAAACAGATCACGTTCCAGACAACGGAGAATTATCTGATACTGGATATCTGGAGAGGTGGAAATAACATCTGCCGCCATGCAATCAACCTGAAAACATGGGAATACGGCACATATTTTCCGGATACCGGAACAAAGCAGGCAACAAATATCAACAGCTGTACAGATAACTATGAAAGAAATTACTGGGATTACCGGCTGAAAGAGAAAGAATGGCTGACACCGAAGCAGATCAAGGAACTGGATGTCCTTACCAGAGAAAAGAAGGATTGGGTAAAAGATGTGCTGCAGCGTATAGAGCGGATGGAAACGGACTATAACGCAGATAAAAGGCAACAGGCCAGAAACAGCAAAGAGGAGCGCATCCGTAGATTAATGGACAAATGTCCAAAACCGGGAAAAGCAGTATATGACTGGATCACAGAACAGATGGTAGGAGATCTGCAGTATGCCTTTTATGACAAACAGAAAAAGACCTGCCATTGCACAGCCTGCGGCGGAGATTTTCCGGAAGAGGCAGCATGCATCCCTGTGAAACATAGAAAGCAGATCACCTGTCCGCTGTGTGGACATCTTCTGACCGTGGATAAGAGAGCGGATATACTCATCGTTGCAACGGACTGGCTTACCATGATCCATAACGTGGATGATAAACAGGGAGTGGAACAGCATTTTAAGGTAAAAGTGGAGTGGGACAGATACGGAACAAGAACCACGGAGCTGGAGGAGCACATCCGACTGATGATGCTGCGGAACACAGCAAAGGATATCATGAAAATCTATTACTATGGGAGCCAGTACTGGCCGGGATGGAGCACCGGAAACAACAGCAGCCGAAAATGGCACAGCGCCTACCTGTATCCGGACACAGAAGGTATTCAGGCCGGATTACATGGAACGGCATATGAGGCATGGACAGATGTATTTCCGAAACTTGCCCAGATGGGAATAAAAGCGCACTATAACGGTCTCATGGTGGAAAGTAACAGAGAGTTTACCGGTATCGCAGAATATATGGCAAAGGGACGTTTTTACCGCCTGCTGGATGAACTATCACAGTGCATCACCTACTGGGGAGAATATTCTGGAAGCACGATTGATGTATCCGGGGAAAGCGTAGAAGAGATCCTGCAGATAGAGGATAAACAGCTGATCAACCGCCTCAGACAGGCAGATGGCGGAATGTGTATGCTGCGCTGGCTGCAGTGGTCCAACCTCAACAACAGGAAACTGTCAGAGCAGTACATATCCTGGGCAGAAAAAAATAAGATCGAACCGAATAAATATCTGCAGTCGGAAGCGGGAAAATACCTGACACCGGAACAGTTAATGAATTACATCAACCGGCAGAAAAAAGAAAGCTATCCCAGCAGAACCATAGCGGGAGTCTGGGATCAGTACGAGGATTATCTCAGTATGGCAATGGATTTAGGGAAACACATGGAGGATGCCCTGGTGTACCGTCCCCGGGAATTGAAGCGCCGACACGATGAAGTCAATGCAGAGATGGAGCTGCGACGGGAAGAAATCAAGCGGAAACGGGATGCGAGAGAAGCCGCATGGCAGGCACAGAAAATGAGGGATAAGTATCCGGGATATGAGGATATCCTTTCCGAGATCAGTGAGAAGTTTGAGTATCAGAATGACACCTATTGCATTGTGGTTCCCAGGGATTTTATGGAGATCACGGCAGAGGGCATGGCACTGCATCACTGCGTAGGCAATACAGAGAGGTATTTTGACCGGATTGTCAGCAGAGAGACCTATATTTGTTTTTTGAGGCAGCAGTCATCTCCGGACAAGCCTTTTTACACGATCGAGGTGGAGCCGGGCGGTACCATCCGCCAGCACCGGGGAGCCTATGACGAAGAACCGGGCATAGAGGAGATCAAGCCGTTCCTCCGTGAGTGGCAGAAAGTAATCCGCAAGCGTATGAGCAAGCAGGATCATGAGTATGCGGCACAGAGCGAAATCCTGCGGCAGAAGAACATAGAAGAACTGAAGGCAAAGAATAATACCGTAGTCCTGAAAGGGCTGGCGGAAGATCTGATGGAGGTAATCTGATGGAAGAAATCATGAGTTATGAAGAAAGATACAGGAAATATAAGCAGGAGCTGGACGGAGCATTTGCACAGGCAGCAGAAAAATTTGTGCTGATCGGCTACCTGCTGAGAGAGGCAGTAGAAACAGATGTTTTAAGAGCCAGTGGATATAAAAACATGGAGGAATTTGCCTATGCAGAGTATGGTGTGGATTCATCCCAGGCAAGCCGGTTTATGAATATTAACAGGCGATTTTCCGAAGGCGGTAATTCAAAGCAGCTGAAACAGCAGTACAGAGGTATTGGAAGTTCCAAGCTGGCCGTAATGCTGACCATTCCGGATGAAATTAACGAAGTTTTGCCTAAAACGCTTACAAAAGACGAGCTTAAGGAAATCCAGGCAGAAGTAAAGGCGGAGAATCAGGTATCTGACATCGAGGTGGAGATTGAGAAGGTAGAGGCAGCAGCCGTAACGGATAAGCCCATGCTTCCGCCGGAGGGATCACAGTTACAGCGTAACCTCTGGCAGTTGGGGAAGGAGCAGGAAGATCTCTTCCGGAAGCTGTGGGAAATATGCAATAAAAGCAATTATCCCCGCAGTACTGCTATCATGGATGCACTGATACCGCAGGGGGATGCGGTGTACACAGTCCGGATCCCGGGAGAGCGCAGGACACAGATCATTATAAATTCTGACGGCGCCACGGTAATCAACCTGAAGACGTTGGAGCGCCATGAATATGCACCACAAAAAATCTGCCTTGAGGTAGATTCCCTGTTTCTTGGAGGCAGCAGTCCTGAGGAGAAGTACAAGATGTTATATGGCGAGGAATTAACACCGGAAGAACCGGAAGTTGCACCGGTGCAACCGACCGACTCACCGAAAGAAAAGAAACCGGAAAAGCGTAAGGAATCCCGTGTGACCAAAGCAAACACAGAACCGAAGAAAAAGCCCAAGGAACCGGAAAAGAAGCCGGAGCAGATGACCATCCCGGGAGCCGCACCGGATCCAGCACCGGAAGAGCCGCAAACACAGGTAAATGACTCGTCCTTAGGGGAAACAGACACCAGGGGATCGGAAGAACAGGTACCTGGGCAGACCGACATCGAAAAGGACTTTCCGCAATATTGTCCGGACGAGGGAGACCAGCGCGCAGCTTATCGTCAGTCCATCCGTGGCAGCGTGGAGAACCTGGTACGATATGTCGAGATGGATCTGATCGTTGCCGCCAGACAGCAGTTGTCTGATATCTCTGGCTATCTGGACCGCCTGGAAGAACTCAGCAAAGGAGGAGGACCGGATGGCGAAGATGTCGAAACAGGCGAGAGCGAGGGAGTTTAATACATCCTCCCGCCAGATCATCAAAGAGCGAGACCGCAACCAGTGTATATTCTGCCAGATGCAATACCACATGGAAGATGTCACCTGGTCAGGTCCGGAATCGCTGAGCATTATGCACTATATTCCGAGATCCCACGGTGGTCTCGGGATCCCGCAGAATGGTGCACAGGGATGCGTCAGCCACCATGAGATGCTGGATAACGGAAACAAGGGCAGACGGGAGGAGATGCTGCAGATGTTTAGGCAGCACCTGCAGGATCATTACCCGGACTGGTCGGAGGAAACTCTGACCTACAGCAAATGGAAATAATGTATATACAAATTTGTATATACAAAACGGAGAAATTATGAAAGCACGAACTGAACTTATCTCAGTACGACTGACACCAGAAGAAAAACGGCGAATGGAATATTGCGCTGAAATGATGGGAATTACACAGACAGAACTTTTAGTGCGTGGAATCAATCGCTATTACGACAGCGTTAAAGAAACAATTAAGAAATTAAACCAATAAGCCTTTTGGAGTGTACTCACGATAACTATAGACATAGCCACGGGGCGGCCGCTGATACCAAGAGGCAGCAGCCGTCCAGGAAGGAGACAACAATGCAGTATAAGGACTGGGACGGCAATCTTCTACCGGATCCTGCGCCGCGAATCCATAATGTACATATAGGTGACATAATTAAGACAACACACAAGTCCATCGAGGAGCCGCTGGAGACCCGCGGACGGGGACAACACCGATTTATCAGTGAGACCAGGGAGTACGAGGTGATAGCGGTTTATCCGCGCACGATCCAGACACGAGACCGCAAGACTGGATTTACAAGGTGCTTTTCTTACGGCGATTTATTAACAATGGGAATAGAGCATCAGGGAGCAGAGGTGGAAGAATGAAAACAATAGAAAAGAAAATCCTGCCACAGCACTTTCAGGCAGTCCGGGAGGAAAAGAAGAACTTTGAGCTGCGAAAAGATGAAGATGATGTACAGCCGGGAGATGTCCTGATCTTAATGGAGTGGGAAAACGGAGAACGCACTGGCCGGACAGAAGTACGCCGGATCCGGTATGTGCTCCGGAATGTACCGGAATATGGACTGATGCAGGGTTACTGTATCATCGGATGGTAAAGGAGTAGTGGAAGGTATGAAAAATAAAAATGTATGGCTTGCTTATGCAGCAGCTTGGATATCTACGGCAGCAGCGGTGATGGTTGCTATCAAATATACCGGATCAGCGTGGTGTTTAGTGGCACTGGTGCTGCCGGCAATGCAAAAGATAAGTATCAGCAATGATGAAGAGAATGGTAAATAACTTAGGAGACAGCAGAATGATAAAAATGATTGAATTTGATGAAGGAGTATGGGTGCCGGAAGAATGCTGCGCCATGACGAATCCGACTACAAGCGGAGGGAAAAGTGTTCCGTATGTTGTAGAGATGCCGTGTGAGGGATCCGAGTCCTGCACAAGTGATTGTGATAATTGTATAATCCAGATAATTATGAACGAATATGCGTTGTGCACAGGACAGGCGACAGATCAGGTTACCGATCTTGCAGATATTACTGCAATTAGTGAAGCAATAGAAGAATTGAATAGCTTTCCTGTGGCAGATGAGACCTATGCAGCCGCACAAATGGGAATAAAGGCTCTTAAGAAGCAGATCCCCATGAAAGTCCGCGAGATCCATGTGGACGAATACATCTGTCCTTGCTGCTTGGAAGAAAATGGATGCAATGAGTTAGAAGTAACCGACGAATATTGTCCGAAATGCGGACAACGATTAAAAAGCTAACTTAGGATTTAGTGGAGGAATACTATGAAAATATGCAATGTAGAAACACGAGAACATATAAATAATTTGTCCTGTATATTTGATAAGTTTGCAGATAAATTATCTCTGGCAGAAAAGGAGTCGCTAAATGCAGCAATGCATTTAATGGATACTGTCGAAAGGAACAAGGGAACTTTGGTCTTAAAGTCTTAGGATTTAGAAAAGGAGTTAAGCGAGAAATGTGGGATAAAAAAAGCACCTGAAAACAGGTGCATTACATTCGTAGCGGGACTCGAACCCGCACATCCTAAGGATAATAGTTTGGCAAACTATCGCGTCTACCATTCCGCCATACGCTCATATGAGATGTACATAAAGTACTATTATTATATATCATAAAAATAAAGAAATGTAAAGATATAGTAGATAGCATGCAATTGAAAATCTGATTAGAGCCTAATCTGAAATATCGCAAAAATTGTGTAACAGAAAGGAGAAAGCATCGATGCAGAGAATTAACAGAGCAAGCTGGAGGATTATCGAAACTATATTATTACGGTATCCCCAGCGAAAGAAAGAGTATGAGGAGTACATATCGGACATTATGGCATCACCGGCGGGAGGCAGCAGTCGTCCGTTGGACCCCGTCAGGGAAATGGACAAGGCACAATCTGTCACAGAAGCAAAGGCCCTGAAGATGACCTCGGTGTATCATGATAGGATCAAAAAAGAGATAGAGGCGGTGGAATTTGCCTATAATTCTCTCAAACAGGAGGAACAGAGAGTAATCCGGATCAGATACTGGAGCAAGGGCCTCAGAGCGCCGATCCCGTACCTTAAGATTGGTGGGGCATCATACAGTGAGCGACAGATGAAACGGATCGTGTTCAAGACAATTGAACAGATTGGTAGGTACATTGGAGAGTTAAAGTAAAAGATGGCATGATTTCGCATGTCAAATGTGATAATATAGTATCGTGATAAATTAGTGACAGGGCAATGCAGATAGCTGCGTTGCCTTTTTTCGTGGAGTTGCACCGGTGCAACTATAGAGAGATGGTGAGCGGATGGCAAAAGGCAAATATAAATATTGGCTGACACCGGAAGGCTTACTAAAGCTGGAAGGATGGACAAGGGATGGACTAACAGAAGAGCAGATTGCTGGTAATATGGGAATCTCCAGGTCTACATTAAATGAATGGAAAAAATTGTATCCGGACATTTCGGACACCCTAAAAAGGGGAAAGGAAGTTGTGGACCTGCAAGTAGAAAATGCGCTCTTGAAAAGGGCACTGGGATATCGGTATACAGAAGACAAATATGTAAGCGTTCCGATGGAGCAGGAAGAATATAGTCAAAAGCTATTTGAATATATGAATCGCTACAAACTGGAGCATCCGGAGGCAACAGATGATGAGCTGATGCTTGTAAGAGAGAAGTTTCCCAAAACAAAAGAAATGCTTGTGGAACGAAAAGTAAAAGAAGTAGAGCCGGATACCACAGCCCAGATATTCTGGTTGAAGAACCGAAAACCGGATAAATGGAGAGATAAACAGGATGTCCAGATCTCCGGAGAACTCAAGTCCGAACAGAGTAAACTGGATGACCTGATCAGACAGATGCGTGGTGATGGGTAATGAGCGCAAGTAAGCTCCTGTTGTCAGAGAAATACAAAGCATTCCTGAAATGTGATGCTCCGGTGGAATTTCTGGAAGGAACCACGGCGGCAGGTAAAACAACGGTAGGAATCTTCAAGTTTATGCTTAAAGTAGCGGAAAGTCCCAAGAAGCTTCACATCATTGCTGCGGATGACACCGGAACTGCTGAGAAGAACATCATCAACAAAGACCTTGGTATACTGGATGATTTTGGCATTCTGGTGGAATATAACGGCAGTGGAACCAAAGACGATAAGATTCCACATCTGATTCTGCATACTGGCAGGGGAGATAAAGTCATTTATGTGCTGGGCTACGGTAACAAGAGAAAGTGGAAGAAGGCCCTGGGTGGACAATATGGCTGTCTGTACATAGATGAAGTAAATACCGCAGACATAGATTTTGTCAGAGAAGCATCCATGAGATGTGATTATCTGATGGCAACACTAAACCCAGACGATCCGGGACTGCCGGTGTACAAAGAATATATCAACTGTGCACGTCCTCTTCCGGAATGGAAGGATGAGACACCACAGGAAATCATAGAGGAACTGAAAGAAGAGCCAAAGGACGGATGGATTCATTGGTTCTTTTCTTTTAAAGACAATGCAGGCCTTCCACCGGATAAACTGCAGATGATCCTGCAAAACACACCGAAGGGAACAAAGATCTGGAAAAATAAGATCCAGGGTCTCCGCGGAAAAGCGACAGGGTTGGTATTCGCCAACTTTGTCAGAAAGAAACATGTTGTTACTGCTGCATGGGTGAAGAAACAGATTGCAGATGGGAAGATCCGTTTCAGGAAGTTTACGGCCGGACTGGATACATCATATTCCTCAAAATCTCCGGATACCATTGCAATGATCTTCCAGGGCATTACGGATGACCGCAAGCTGATCACACTGGCTGAAATGGTGTATAGCAATGCTGATCTCAGTGTGCCGTTGGCACCATCTGACACAACGGTAAAGTTTATAGCTTTTCTGGATAGATGCAGATCGGAATGGGGATTTGCAAAAGAATCCTTTGTTGACTGCGCGGATGCGGCGACAATAACAGAACTTCGGAAGTATAAGCGTCTGCATGGGTGCCTTTACAATTTCATTGAGTCCTACAAAAAGGTAACAATACTGGATCGTATCAATTTACAGCTGGGATGGATCCAGCAGGACTGCTATCTGGTAGTTGAGGATTGCACAAACCATATCTCAGAATTGGAACGCTATTCATGGGACGAGGAAGAGGATGTCCCGGTACCGGAGGATAAGAACGACCATACGATCAATGCAAACCAGTACGGATGGATTCCATACCGGAATATGATTGGATTCGAGGAGGATAAACAGAGGTGAACCTGATGGAAAAGATAAATGAGAATATCAAAAGAGGTATACGGAGCTGGCTGAATGTTTCTCCGGCGAATCCTTATGTGTTCAATATCAATGAGATGATGGACTTCGAGGGGAATGCGATCCGAAACCGCATCTGGTATCGTGGTGACAGCAACGAACTGGAGCAGTTCTATGAGCAGAATGCGGAATATGCAGATAAATATAAATTCTGGTCCAGCAAGAGTACACCGGGGATGGAAATGCGCAAGATCCACACAGGTGTTCCGGCGCTTACGGTGAGAACTCTGGCAGCAGTAGTCCTTCCAGATATGGGGGAATTTGAATTTCCCTCAGAGAACGAAAAGCAGAAACAGATATGGAAAGACATTGCGAAGCCTGAGAATAATAACTTTGCTGACAAGGTGGAGGATGCAATCAAAGAAGCGCTGTATATCGGAGACGGGGCTTTTAAAGTGTCCATTGATACAGAAGTCAGTGAGTATCCGATTTTAGAATGGTATACCGGGGATCGTGTCGAAATCATCCGGAAAAAGGACAAGGTCCGGGAAGTGATATTTAAGACACCTTACAGTGGAGGAGGCAAGACATATGTGCTCAATGAGATATACGGATATGGGTATGTAAAGAACGAACTGTATCTGGATAACAGACAGGTTCCGCTGACTACATTGCAGATCACCGGTTCCCTGGAAGATGTGACTTTCGATAAAAGCGTTATGCTGGCGGTGCCTATGATGTTCTATAAGTCGGCAAAATATGAAGGACGTGGCGGAAGTATCTTTGACGGAAAGGTGGACAACTATGATGCGCTGGATGAAGTATGGAGCCAGTGGATGGATGCGCTGAGAGCAGGAAGAGCCAAAACATATATTCCGGACTGTCTGGTTCCGAGGGATCCGGAAACAGGAGCTGCGATAACACCGAATCCGTTCGATAACAGATATTTTGCAGCAGAAGGAGACCAGCGCGAAGGGCAGAAAAACGTAATCAGTACAGACCAGCCGAGCATTCCTCATGACAGCTATCAGGCTTCCTACTGTACGGCACTGGACCTTTGCCTGCAGGGGATCATCAGTCCTTCTACACTGGGGATTGATGTAAAAAAACTGGATAATGCAGAAGCGCAGCGTGAAAAGGAAAAAACAACGCTGTACACAAGAAACATTATCGTGGAAACTCTTCAGACAGTATTGCCACAGGTAGTATCCATGTGTATCAACGCATATCACCTGATGAAGAATGAGGCAGTGGAAAGTGTAGAGGTAAATCTCCCATTTGGAGAATATGCCAATCCTTCATTTGAATCTCAGGTGGAAACAGTTGGTAAGGCAAAGCAGAGCGGAATCATGAGCATTGAGCGCTGTGTGGAGGAATTATACGGTGACAGTCTGGACGATGATTGCAAACGAGAAGAAATCGCAAGGCTCAAGGCAGAGCAGGGGATTCAGAGCATTCCGGAGCCGGAGATCAGAACGGATGCAGGAGAATTCAGGATAAACGGGTTTACTGGAGGTAGTGATGGAAGTAAAAGTAGCGAAAAAAACATACCGGATGAACCGGGAGGAGTACCAGGGGCTTCTGAAGGTGGCCAGTGAGCAGGTTCCAAAAGGAATCTATGCAGTGGAAAAAGGTAATTATGCGGAACTCCGATGTGATCATTGTACCAGCGTCACGCAGATCAAGACACTGACCAGACAGTTCAGAAGCCAGGGATTCAAGGTATATGCAAACGGCAGGTGATTAGATGCCTAAGATAAATTCAGAATATGACATCGGAGCAGCATTCGAAGCTATTGAGAATGAACTCATTGCTTCCATGATCCGGAATATGCGAAGACATAAGATTGAGGAAATCGATGAGGACAAGCAGTGGTCCATGTGGCAGGCAAAACAACTCCGGTCGTTGGAAAAGTACAGAAAAGAGAATCAGGAGCGGTTCGGTGCGAAATTCAAGGATATCAATAACCGAATCGAAGCACTGATCAGTACTGCCAGGGATGAAGGAGATATGGAGCAGGAGATAGCTATACTGGAGGCTATAAAGAAAGGTTTCCCGGCAAGAAAGGTGAGCCCCGGAGCATCGGCGGCATTCTTCCGGTTGAACCAGAGGAAGCTGGAGGCGCTGATCCGGGCGACCACATCAGACATGGAAAAGGCTGAGACAGCCGTCCTGCGCATGGCAAATGACCAATATCGTAAGATTATTTTTAATGCTCAGGTATATGCCAACAGTGGAGCAGGGACTTATGAGAAGGCGGTAGACATGGCTACAAAGGATTTCATTGCCGCAGGTCTTAACTGTGTGGAATATGCCAATGGATCCAGACACACATTGGCAGACTATGCGGACATGGCAATACGGACAGCCAGTAAGCGTGCATACCTGCAGGGGGAAGGGCAGAAAAGGCAGGAATGGGGGATATCCACGGTGATCATGAATAAGCGTGGAAATCCCTGCCCCAAGTGTTTACCGTTTGTTGGTAAGATACTGATCGATGATGTATGGAGCGGTGGAAGCGCCAAGGATGGACCATATCCCCTGATGAGCGCGGCAATAGCAGCAGGACTATACCACCCTAGATGCAGAGACAGCCACACTACCTATTTCCCAGAACTGGAGGATTTGGATAATGAATACAGTAAAAAAGACATAGAAGATATCGAAGAACAGAACAGGAAAGAAGCAAGACAGCAATATGCAGAGAGACAGGAGAAAAAATTCCATAGATTAGCATCATTTTCACTGGATCCGGAGAATAAAAGCAAGTACCGTGCGAAGGAAAAAGAATGGAGTCAGGAAACGGAAGACCGGTATAAAGTTCCTGATGAGGTGAAAGTGCCGAGATCGGATACTCCGCAGATCATGATCGATTTAGTGGATCAGTACACAAGAGATGAGTGCATCAAGATAGATGAACTGTCAGAATATGCATTTTCGTATGATCTTGATAATGATTTGATAATTATCAATCCGAGACATCCGCAGTATGAAGAGGAGAACTACAAGCATGTGCTGGCGCATGAAATAGCCCATAGAATTGATCATAATGAGTATGGCAGTCCCATGTATGCTGAATTCGCAGAGGCAATAAAAAATACAGAAAACAAAATATTGCAAAAAAAAGAGAAGTATCAACGGAGACTTGCTGTAAATGGTGATTTAGAGTACAATTACTTCATCAGTGATATAATGTCATGCATAACAGACAATGTGATTACAGGAGTATACAGACATGAATCACAATACATAGGTAAACCCGGGTATGCGGAGTCGGAGATATTTGCGGATATATATGCTGCATTGTATCAGTCGGATGATATAACTGTAGAATTCATAAAAAGTGAATTGCCAGAGCTATATGAAGCATTTATGAAAGTGCTAAAGAGGTAATTATGTTCAAAAAAGAATTTGTTGAAAAAATGAAAAACGATGAGGAACTGCAGGAGTTGCGCAGGAAAGTATTATCCTTCTCCGAAAAAATGGGAGATGCCGCATACATCATCGGAAAAGATAAAAGCTATGAGGATTATAAAGAACGTTTGCGAAGAATGGTAAAAGAACATGAAGCCACCGGTCAGTAGATTGGTGGTATTTTTATCTCGAAAAAAGAAAATTGCACCGGTGCAACAAATAATCTGGAATCAACACGCTTCATGGCGTGTTTTTTTATGCCCAAACACGAGCAAGGCAATAAACTGCAGCGTGACCGGAGACACCGAAGACAATGGATCGCAGTAAGGGTGACACCCTCAAAATGGAAAGGAGCACGTTATGTTTTACAAGACAGTAAGAAGATTCTTAGACCCCGATGGAAGCCAGGGCGGAGCACCGGCAGGAGAACAGACTGATCAGCAGTCACAGCAGAATGCAACACCGCAGATTGACTATGGGAAAATCCAGCAGATGTTGGATGGAACGCTTGCGGCAAAAGAGGATACGGCATTGAAAGCCTATTTCAAGCAGCAGGGACTTTCCCAACAGGAGGTGGAACAGGCTATAGCAACCTTCAAGGAACAGAAGGCGGCAAATCAGCCGAATGTGGAAGCATTGCAACAGCAGGCTGCAACCGCAGCAACTGAGGCAAGACAGGCACAGATCCAGCAGGCAGCGACGATGGCAGCAGTCGGACTGGGAATCAGCGTAACATCCATCCCGTATCTGTTGAAGATGGCAGATTTCAGCCAGGCAGTAGGACAGGATGGAAAGATCAGCAATGAGAAACTTACGGAAGCCCTGAATAAGGTGCTGGAGGACATTCCTGCATTAAAACCGCAGGAGACAGATACTACTGGTTTCCTTCATGTAGGGACAGGCGGAGATCCTTCGCAGCATACACAGCAGGCAACCGTACAACAGACACAGACACCGACCAAAAGATGGAATCGGTGGAACTGGAACTAAGGAAAGGAAGGTATAAGATATGCCTAATTTAAACTATGCACAGCAGTGGAGTCCTGAACTCCTGCAGATTCTGATGCAGGGAGCGTTAACCTCTCCCTTCATTACATCTAATGTAAGATGGCTGGATGCGAAGACATTCCACTTTACACAGATGAGCACCACTGGTTATAAGAATCACAAGAGAACTGGTGGTTGGAACATGGGATCCTTTGATCAGACAGATGTTCCGTTTACAGTAACCCATGACAGAGACGTTCAGTTCCTGGTAGACAAGGCAGATGTGGATGAGACCAACGCAACTGCATCCATGCAGAATATCTCCAGAACCTTCGAACAGACTCAGGTAGTGCCTGAGACAGATGCCCTGTTCTTCTCCCGTGTGGCACAGGTGGCACAGAAGACGGAGGGATATCACAGCCAGACCGCTATTTCTGCTTATACCAAGGCAAAGGTATTCGGAATGCTGAAGGACATCCTTGCGAAAGGAAAGTTGAGACGGTACAAGGCAAATGGTAGCCTGCTCACGTATGTGGCCAGTCCTATTATGGATGCACTGGAGCAGTCCACTGAGTTTACCCGTAAAATTGAACTTACACAGATCGCTGAGGGTGGTATCGGCATCGAGACCAGAGTAACGGAAATCGATGGTGTACCCATCATGGAAGTTATCGACGATGAGCGTTTCTATGATGCTTTCGACTGGGAGCCTACTGAGGGCGGATTTGCTCCGCTGAAAAAGGTGGCCGAGGACACCAGTAACCACGTTGCTGCTGTAACCGGAGCTCATAAGATCAATGTACTGGTGGCATGCGGACAGACATGTAAGACGGTTCCTAAGATTGCTTCTATCTATTATTTCAATCCCGGAACACATACAGAAGGAGACGGATACCTGTACCAGAATAGATCTCTGTCTGATACCTTTGTGTTCCCCAATGGACGTGACGGCAAGGTGGATAGCGTCTATGTAGATGTGGATACCATGGAGTACACTGGGGAGTAAGGAGGGCATATGTCCTATAAACCTTATGTAAGAAAAGAAGAGTACACAGAGATCTATAATGGCAGCGTGATTCCTGACGGAGAGCTTGAAAGAGCACTTCGTCAGGCCTGCCGGCATATTGACAGTCTGACATTTAACCGGATTGTGGCAGCAGGATTCGATCATCTGACAGCTTTTCAGCAGGAGACCATCAAAGAGGTTGTCTGCATGCAGGCAGATTTCGAATATGAAAATGCAGATGAAATCAATACGATTTTATCCAGCTATAGCATTAATGGAGTATCCGCACAGTTCGGAAGTTCCTGGAATGTTTTCATGGAAAAAGGTATTGCCATGAAGCGGGATGTGTATTCGTTACTGACTCAGACAGGCCTGTGTTGCAGAATTGCGAGGTGATCCTATGAAATATCCATGTTTGGTGCCTAAAAGATTATGTAAGACAGATATCTCTGTTGCGATAGATCAAGAAGGACTGAACGAATACGGGGAGCCATTGAAGCCAGTGGAGTATTACGGACAATGTAACTATCAGGACAAGGCAAAAACTGTGCTGACCACGGAGAAGAAACTGATAGAGATCACCGGAACAGCATTGTTTCCCGGAGATATTTGTCCTGATCTTCCGGTCATATCCGGAGGCAGTGCTGTGATATTTGGGGGTAAGCGCAGGATTCTTGAGGGTCGTAAGGCGAGAAACCCGGATGGAACAGTCAACTATACGGAGGTGATGCTGATATGATCAGTGTAAATTCCACAGTAAAGCTGAATTTTCCGAAGATCCAACAGTTGACGAAAGCACAGGTGATGGCTTTAGAGCAGACTGCGGAGGCATTACATACCAATGTAGTGCAGGCCCAGGTATTTCCGAGGGATACCGGTAATCTGCAAAATGAGAGTACTTTTGTGGATTACTCTGAGAGCAGTCAGGGAAAAGTCAGTATCATTTCCAGTACGCCATACGCAAGACGCCTTTATTTTCACCCGGAATATCATTTCCAGAAGACGGAGAATCCGAATGCAAGAGGTGAATGGTATGAGGACTGGATTTCTGGGAAGAAATCAGAGTACTGCCAAAAGGCATACAAACAAATATACAGGAGGATTGCCGGATTATGATGTTATCGGATGTACGAGATTATGTGGAATCCCTTGAACTGGCAGATCAGGTATATATGGGTAGCCTGCCGGACAAGCAGGAAAAGTCCATTGGAGTTTATAATAGCAAGCATCAGCAGGAGTATAAGACAGCACTGGGAGGACCCCAGCTTGCGTCTTACGGGACAAAATATGTCAGCCTGTTGATTCACTGGAATAATTCGCCCCGCTTGTCGGAAAAGGCAGCCATGACTGTATTTGAGGCAGTGGAGACTGCAAGAAATGTAACGGTCAACGATGAGTTGATAAAATTTATACAGCCTCTCTATGAACCCCAGGATGTCGGAAAGGATGATGCCGGTATCTGCGAATGGGTCATAGAGATGGCTGTTATTTATGAGAAAGGAAAAGGTGAAAAAGAATGAGTACACCTATTACAGGAGTATACCCCTGTTATGAAAACCAGTTCCAGATCGATGCTGCGGAAAGCGGAGCTGAAAAAAATATGGTTAATATTGCGGACTGTGAGACATTCAGCGTATCCTTCGACAATGGAGTAGAGGAATGGCATCCTTTTACGGAAGCAGGATGGGTAAGACGTCTGCTTACCAGTAAAGGTGTCACGATTTCCGTGACTGCAAAAAGGAACGTTGGAGATGCCGGTAACGATGCTGTAGCGTCTCTTGCATGGGTAAACGGCCGCTCCGCAGAGAAAAATGTCCAGTGGACGTTCCCGGATGGAACGGTGGTTAAATTTAACGGGGCAGTTATCAACGTGAAAAATATCGGCGCTGGAGACTCTACAGCCGTGGCTCCTCTGGAGTTTGATATTATGAGCAACGGCAAACCGGAGATTTCTACAGCAGCATAAAAACAGGAGGCTATTATGGCAAAGAAAATCGTAGATATTACAGAAAAACTGAATTTTGATGAGAATCCGGTATTGAAGGTGAAGGATGTCACCATAGAAGTCAATTCCGATGCAGCCACTGTACTGAAGATCATGGGTCTTTTTTCAAAGGGTACATCAGCTAAAGAAGTGTTGGCGGTATATGAACTGATTTTCAATGAGAAGGATCGGAAAAAGATCGATAAACTGAATCTCCAGTTTAAGGATTTACAGACGATCATCATGGCAGCAGTAGACCTGATCACGGGAGATGAAGAGCCGGGAGAGCAGTGACCCGTACTATGATCTGATCGGAGATTACAGTCTGATCGTATCATCCTTCCAGGCGCAGTACGGGATCCGGCTGTCGAAAGAAATTGATACCATGAAGTGGGATGAGTTTAAGGACCTTCTTATCGGAATCGGACCGGAGACACCTCTGGGACGGATCGTAGCAATCCGGGCCGAGGAGGATAAGGATATCTTAGACCATTTTACTCCGGAACAGCACAGAATCAGGAATGAATGGCGTGCAAACAGAGCAAAAAAGGTAACGCCTGATAATATGGCGGCAGTCCTTGATCAACTGAAGAATGCGTTCATTTCTCTGGCAGGGGGCGATATACATTGAAAAAGTAGATAAGAAAAAAGTAGTGTGTCCTTACTGTGGGCATCCGGTGAATGCAATGCAGACGGAAGATGCACATTGCAGGGGAATCTATTTCCGCTGTAAAAATAAGGACTGTAAAAAGATTTTTGAGTTGAAGTTATAAGACGCTGTGCCGATGTGCCTGTCTTAGAAGGCAGGCTGGTCATGAGTGAAGCTACAAGCGTTGGACAGATCGGATTAGATCTGGTCGTAAATAAAAAAGATTTTAATAAGCAGATGAGCGGCATCCAGAACCTTGCTACGAAAGTAGGTAAGAAACTGGCTGCCGCTTTTGCTGTAAAAAAGCTCGTAGATTTCAGCGAGAAATGCATCGAACTGGGATCAGATCTGAGTGAAGTGCAAAATGTTGTGGATGTAACATTCCCGGCAATGTCGAAGCAGGTAGATAAATTTGCGCAGAATGCCGCAACTGCATTTGGACTGTCCGAGACGATGGCCAAGAGGTACACAGGTACCTTCGGTGCTATGGCCAAGGCTTTCGGGTTCAGCGAGAAGCAGGCATACGATATGTCTACCACCCTGACAGGGCTGGCGGGAGATGTGGCATCCTTTTATAACATATCTCAGGACGAAGCATATACAAAGCTGAAATCGGTATTCACTGGAGAAACAGAGAGTCTGAAAGATCTTGGTGTCGTCATGACACAGACGGCACTGGATGCCTATGCTATGGCCAACGGCTACGGGAAGACTACTGCGGCTATGTCGGAGGCAGAAAAGGTAGCCCTACGGTATTCCTTTGTGCAGAGCAAACTGGCGACGGCATCTGGGGATTTTATGCGGACTTCTGATGGCTGGGCCAATCAGGTCAGAATCCTGAAGCTGCAGACTGAGTCTTTTATGGCGGCAATCGGTCAGGGATTGATCAACGTCCTGACACCGGCAATCAAGGTGATCAATACCCTGATGGGAAAACTGGTACAGCTGGCGAATGTATTTAAAGCATTTACGGATAAATTTGCCGGGAAGAAGGGTAATGCTGTAGCCACAGGCATGGCGGCTGCGGAGGATGCGTCTGCCGGAATCAGTGATAATATTAATGCCGCAGGAAAAGCAGCTAAAAAGTTAGGCGGATTACTTCCGTCGGATGAACTGGATTTACTCTCCCAAAAGACAGATTCCTCTTCGGCATCCGGAGGATCTGCAGGAATAGATATCGCTGGTTTGCAGACTTCCACGCAGGAGGCTGAAGCCAGTGCGGATAAAATTTCGAAAAAACTTTCTGACGCATTCAAGATTCCCGGTGTCAAAAATTTTGCAGATCAGTTCAACAATGGTCTGAAAAAGATTGATTTCGGAAATCTGAAGGATAATTTTTCAAGAATCATGGCTCAGATGGATCCATTGGCCAAAACTACAGTCAGAAACATTGAGACAATCATGGATCCGCTGGGAGGATATCTCGGAAACAGAATCGGAAATAAGATTGCTGTTACAGCCAAAGCGGTAGACCTGGGGTTAGATGGAATTGCAAGCTATCTGGAGCGCAACAGGAAAAAGATAGAATCCTGGAGCAGTGATGTAAGCAAGTCTATTGCGAACGGATTTACTAATCTTACGGATATCAATGAGCAGATATACAATAATCTGCTCGGGGCACTGGATAAAGCAGGACCTGATATTGTAAACGGAATCAATGATATTCTGACAGGCTGTACTGGATTTGGAATGTCACTGGGAACAATCTTCGCGGAAGGGTTTGAAATTTCCACAGAACACACATCCCAGTGGATGAAAGACAATCAGGAACTGATAGAAGGTACGCTCACTGATCTGTTTGATTTCGGTGGAGAATGTGCATCACTGGCAGGACAGATTGTAGGAAATCTTGGTAGTTCGCTTACAGATTGGTGGGAATCTCAGGGGAGTAGTACCTTTGGGAATATTGTAGATGCCTGGAATGATATCAAGAAGACGGTTTTAGAACTGTGGAATGATATTGCAATGCCAGTACTGAACCATGCTAGGGAAGCGATACAGGAGCTATGGGAAGAAAATCTCAGACCACTATGGGACAACGTTCTTGATCTGATCAGCTCAGTAGGCGATTTCCTTGCAGCCGCGTGGAGTACCGTAATCAAACCAATTATCGGGTATCTGGCACCGACAATCAAGCAGGTGGCAGACATTGTGATAAACATCATGAGTACAGTATTCGCAACCGTGTCAGACATTATATCCGGAGCCATGAAAATACTGGGAGGACTGTTGGACTTCCTCACCGGAGTGTTTACAGGCAACTGGAAAAAGGCATGGGAAGGCTTACAGAAAATTACGGATGGAATCTGGCAAGCAATATGGGGATCTATCAAGGGAGTATGTAATCTGATCATTGATGGTGTGAATGCAATGATATCATTGATATATTCTACACTACGCAATGTGGTAAATGGAATCGGAAGCGTCGCAAAGAAGGCAGGAGATCTGGTTGGAAAAGACTGGGGCTTCGAAATGCCGAGTGATCCACCGCAGATACCTAAATTGTGGAATGGTGGATATGTCAAGGCTAATACGCCACAGCTTGCTATGATCGGTGATAATAGGCATCAGGGAGAAATTGTATCACCGGAAGATAAGTTACAGAAAATGGCACTAAGCGCAGCACAGGCGGCAGCGGGATCGGTAGGATCAATATCTGCGGAAAAGCTGGATAAGATCATTACATTGCTGGAGACTATCATCAGAATATTGACGTCAGGCAATACGATAGAAATCAATGGTGTAAAATTTGCGGAACTACTGAAAAAGATAAACAGGGAGTACTTTAAGGCAACTGGAAATTACCTGTTGCTGGATGTATAAGGAGGCAGCAGGATGGCATTTCAGGCATGGTTATTAAAAGTGGGAGATACTGATATTTCAAAGTATGTAGATATTGAGACCTATAAGGTGAGTCCGGATCAGCGTGCAGATCTGGACTCTGACAGAAATGGTTTGAATATTTTATACCGGGAAGTTGCAGATCATTATACAACAAAAATTGAGTTCAATACGATTCCACTGGAAGCATGGGAAATGACAGAATTTCTACAAGCAATGGAAAAAGCGTACATAAAGGAGAAGGAAAGAAAGGTTATTGTAACTTATTTCGATGTAAATACCGGAGGATATAAATCGGGAGAAATGTATGTACCAAATTATACAGTAGAGACAAAAAGTTGGAATGGTATGGAATTATGGTATAAGCCATTACGTGTTGCGTTCCAGGAGTATTAAGAGGGAGAGGGAATGATAGATTATAAATATAAAGATTTTTATAATGATACATCCGTATCCAAAAGAATGCAGATACAATGTAGTGACGGGAGTGTACTGAATGAAGATGACTGGAAAGGTGAAAGTGCAGAGCTTACTGAGAGACTATGCTCAGAGAGTGAACTAAGTTTTGGCAGGTGTGAGGCGAGTACTTTTAAACTGAGAGTCAGGGAACGAATAGTACCTCTTGCCGGAAAAAAGATAACCGTATCCGTAACATTGGAAGGAGCCGAAGAGGCTCCTTTTATGATGGGAGTTTATAAAGTAGATTCTGATGTACCTACAGCAGATAGAAGATGTCGGGATATTGTAGCCTATGATGCCATGTACGACATCCTAAATGCAGAGGTATCCGGGTGGTATAACAGCCTGACATTTCCAATGACGCTTAGACAGTTCAGAGATAGCTTTTGTGCTTATGTCGGTGTGGAACAAGAAGAAATCACACTGGTCAACGATGATATGGTGGTAGAAAAAACTATCGATCCGGGAGAGCTCCCGGGGAAAACGGTTATTGAATCCATCTGCGAGATTAACGGATGTTTTGGGCACATCGGTAGAAATGGAAAACTGCGGTATGTGGTGCTGGAACAGATGATCGAGGGTCTGTACCCCGCAGATGATCTGTATCCGGCAGATGACCTTTACCCTGCGGATCCGGTGGGGACATCAGAAGTATCCAAGAGCATGTATCTATCCTGTCAGTATGAGGACTTTATCTGCCAGCATATTGATAAGCTGCAGATCCGCCAGGAAGAAAATGATATCGGGGCAATCTCCGGTACCGGGAATAACGGTTATATTATCGAGGATAATTTTTTAGTATACGGCAAGTCTGCGACGGATTTGCAAACGATAGCTGACAGAGTCCTTAGGGTAATCGGTGTCGTATGGTACCGACCAGCACAGGTAGAAGCCCGAGGTAATCCCTGCCTGGAGGTAGGGGATGGCATCTTGTTGCACACGACTCGGGAGACCATTTATACCTATATCCTGCAGCGCACATTAAAAGGCATACAGGCACTTCGTGACAGCTATACGGCGGAGGGCGAGGAGTACAGGACCGGACAGGTTAATGGACTGCAGAAGCAGATTATCCAGTTAAAGGGAAAAACCAACACACTGACTAGGACGGTGGATGAAACTCGTCTGGAAATGAAAGATATCAACCAGAACCTGTCCACGCAGATCAGCATCAATGCACAGCAGATCCTTACCAAGGTATCCAAGGACAATATCGTTTCAGAGATCAATCAGACTGCGGAAAGCATCAAAATTAAGGCCGAGAGGATAGATCTGGTCGGTATCGTAAATGCAGATGAGATGGTAGTCAAGTATGCGACTATCGATACCCTGAATGTGACAAAACTGGAACTGAACAACCTAATTGCCACCAAGGCAACCATTGACTCTCTGAATGCCGTCAGTGGCCGCGTGGGGAGCTTGGAAGCAGATCATGTGACAGTCTCTGATCTGAATGGTGTAAGCGCCCGTTTGGGAACGGTAGAAGCCAACTATATCAGTGCCGGAACCGTAAAGGCTAATTACATGGAAGTAGCCAACTGGACATCCTCCGGTGTAATTAAAGCGGACAGAATCAGCGCTGCGACTATCGTAAATAAGCTATCAAGCGTTGATCTGGTCAGCGTAAGAGCAATGGGTGTCAGCGGGTACATGAATTATAAAGGTACAGTAGTTGCGTGGAGAACAAAAACCATTAGTGGGACTGTTATAACTTATTTGGGACCGGAGGATTAAGAGATATGAGCAATTTAGAAATCAAGGAATTTAGTCAGGCAATCGCAAATTTTGTAGAAGCATCTCCGTTGCCGGAGGAAGTTAAGCGCATGGCATTGCAGGAGAATTTGGCACGACAGGAGCAGAAAGCCAGGGATGCATTACTGGCGGAGATTGCGGACCGCGATGCTGCCGAGGCAAAACAGAAAGAGGTGGAGCAGGATGCAGAAAGCGTATGACTGGGAAGAGAACTATTGGGAGAATAAGCCATCGACCAAGACACCAGTGAATAAAACCAATATGGATAAGCTTAGCAATGGAGTTTGCACCATTGATGAGCGTGTAATCACACTTGATTTGACCAAGTTTGACAAGGTTGATGCGCAGTCCTGTATTAAACAGATTGCCTATGATAAAGCGACTGGTAAATGGACAATCACTGCATTTTCTGGCGCCCAGCAGGTCATTGATACCATGCTCGAAAAGCTGGCGGTTAATTTTGACTATGATCCCGAAACACAGCGGTTAATCATTACACTGGATGATGGCACGCAGAAATATGCGGATCTGTCAGCGTTGATTACTCAGTTTGAGTTTATGGACTCTGATACCGTTTACTGGACGGTGGGGGCAGACGGTAAAGTAAAGGCTGATATTAAAAACGGTAGTATCACGGACGAGAAGCTACAGCCGGACTATCTTGCAGACATCACAGTGCAGGCAGAAACAGCAACACAGCAGGCATCAGCGGCGGCAGCATCTGCAGCACAGGCTAAGATAGATGCAGACCGTGCGGAGACCTATGCAAGCATCACAGAGCCTAAATTTTATTTAGATGAGACCACGATGAAGCTTTACATGAAGGATGGCGTGGGTGTGGATTTTGTAGCAGATGACAATGTTTTGTATTGGAAAGTAGCATAAGGAGGAATGATTTATGGCAGCACCGGAAGGATATAAGACACTTGGAAAGATAGGAATATCCTACAAAGGAGATTACAACATCAATACTGCGTATGAGCGGTTGGATGCTGTGTTACATAACGGCAGCACATACCTTGCCCTAGTGGATGCCCCGGACGGAGCTCCACGGGATGATAAGATCAACTGGATCTATTTAGCCAAGGGCTTTAGCAGCGATATTGGGGACTCCGAAATCACCTTCACAGAGGCAGAGGCCCGGGAAAACATTGATACCGGCGAGAGCGTAAAGACGGTTTTTGGTAAAATAAAAAAGTTTTTTACTGATTTGACGGCACCGGCTTTTGCACAGATGATCACATCCAAGGATGATCTGCTGGCAACCAAGGTTACCGGCTATGTGCCAGATGCCAAGGCAGTAGCGGATACATATACTGAGTTAAATGGCAAGTTAATTGCCCCTGACTATAAATCTGCTGTAGCCATACAATCTAATTACACTTGTATGACTAATGGCTATGTAATTGGAACAATACAGGGTGCAGTGAATGGCTGGGCATCTATCCGATCATCCAAGAATGCAAATTATTTCTTGGCATTATGTACATCATCAGAAAATCCTATAGCGGTATGTATTCCATTTGCATCAGGAGACTCCGTTATATTTGGATCGAGTGGTACATATAATCTCGCATTTGCACCGGCTAAATAATAAAAGTACCTTTTATCACGCAAGCATTTAGAGTTCCGGTTGCGGAATACTCCTGAAATATACTTCCATTGTACATAAAGCTTACATTACCAGTGCTAGCAACATCATTTATCACTAAGTACTGACTGGGTATCAATATATTATATTTGGTGTGTAAATCTGCTGGTAGCGTGGCTAATGGAGATCCGTATGGTATAGACCCACTTAAAATGCGGAATCCAAAATCTACAATATTGCCCGTTCTTTTGCAGTGTACAAAATCGGTGGTTACACCTGATGGGAACGTTATATCATAATCTACGGATTTTAACTTGCCATTTAACGAAGTAAATCAGATGGCGGGCGCAGCCACAAGAGCGCCAGAAAGGAGCCCACATGGGTTACATTAAATTTAAAAATAAAGAGACCGTACAGAAGGTCATAGTATCTGAAGAGAGTCCTCATGTGATCAGAATCACCGGAGACAATCTCGTTGTAAATACTGACGGCTTCAGTCTCTATCTGGACGAAGATTGCAAATATCCGCTCGATAATGGTGAGTATGAGGCATACAATACTTTGTTCCGAGAAGGTGACGGCTGGTATGAGCTGTCCGATGACGGATCTGTCTATGTTGAGCTGGTTGCACCGGTGCAACCGGAGCCCACAGAGGAAGAACTGGCAGAAATGTCCAAACAGGAACAAATCCGACAGGTAACAGCACAGATCAATGACTTGAAGGTACAGATTGCTGCAAGCGACTATAAAGTAATCAAGACCTACGAGTATTCTCTGCTGGGAGAGCAGGCGGAATACGACATGGAAACAGTTCATGCTGAGCGCCAGAATCTCCGGGATCAGATCAACGCACTGGAGACGCAGCTGACAGAATTAACAGCAGAGTAGGAGGATGCCTATGAGAGTGAGAGACGGTCCCGAACAATTACATAGTAACCAAGAGCCATGAGCCGATTGCTTCCTTCCGGAGGTGACCGGCTTTTATATTTGAGTGAGGTGCGGCATGAATGAAACCGAAATGGAACATCGGCTTACGGAGATAGAAGCCAGAGCAAAATCCAATACCCACCGGATTGATAAGCTGGAGAGAGTGACGGAAGAGATCCACACCATGTCAAACACGATGATTCAGTTGGTGGAGGAAGTAAAACACACCAATGAGACGGTATCAAGTCTGGATCAGAAGGTTGAAAAGATGGACAGTCGTGTCGATGACATGGAGCGTGCTCCTGGAAAAGAGTGGAGCAATGCGAAAAGAACAGTATTTAACACAGTCGTAGGTGGGCTTATTGGAGCAATAACTACAGGGCTTGTCTGGGCAGCAGTCCAAGCATTTTTATAATAAGGAGGATACGAGTTATGAGTACAAGTACAATCATGGTAATTATTTTGGCAGTGCTGACGGCACTGGTAGTAGGCACCTTTTTATGGGTGTATATCCGTGACAAGACGATTGATGAAATCAGAGTGGATGTATATCACCTGTTCCTGAAAGCGGAGCATGAATTCAAGAAATCCGGATCTGGAAAACAGAAGATGAAGTATGTAGTAAGTCAGGCTAGAAAACTTTTGCCTTCATGGCTGCAGTATTTTCTTACTGATGATTTTTTGGAAAGCGTTATTGAACAGTGGTTTCGCGCAGTGAAGGATCTGCTGGATGACGGCAAACTGAATGGATCAGAGGAGGAATAAGCCATGATGAAAGGTATTGACGTAGCAAAATGGAACGGGAACATCGACTGGAATAAGGTGAAGGCGGCAGGTGTAGAATTTACAGTCCTGAAGGTTATCAATAAGTCCAACAAGACCGAAGAGGCATTTATCAGGAACTATGCTGGAGCAACTGCACAGGGACTGCCCATTGATGTTTACAATTATCTGTACACCATAACAGAAGCGGCAGCGAGAGAAGCGGCCAAAGCAGTAGTAAATGCACTTGCCGGGAGAAAGATCGGAAAGGTATGGGCGGATGTTGAGGACGCCTGTCTTAAGAATAAAGGCATCCAGTTGATCCGGATCATTAACACCTATAAGGCGGTGATCGAGGCGGCCGGCTATGAGTTTGGAGTGTATACTGGGTTGTCCTTTTACAACAGTTATATCAAACCGTACAAGGCTTATATTGACTGTGAGTTCTGGATCGCAAGATATCCGAGCACAAAGGACATGAGCATTGCGGCAATGCCGGTTGCATCCAAGAAACCGAGTATCAGTCATAACCTGTGGGGCTGGCAGTACTCCAGCCGAGGTAAGGTTCCCGGCATCAATGGATATGTTGACCTGGATATCTGCTACGTGGAAACAGACAGCACGGGAAAGCTGCAGTCTACTACGGTATATTATCCGAGATATACCGGAACATCCACATCTATCGTGGCAGCGCTGAATGCAATCGGAGTAAACTCCAGCTACGCAAACAGAAAGCTGATTGCAAAGGAAAACGGTATCACTGGATATGTCGGATCTGCAAAGCAGAACACACAGATGCTGGCATTGCTTAAGACAGGAAAACTTAAGAGAGTATAGTTGACGAAATAGTGGAGAGAACATTTATTATAGTTCTCTCCCTCCCTATTTCTAAGATTAACCATATTTAGGTTAATAAATTTTAGTTGACAAAATTTATAATATGAGTTAATATGAGGATGCAAAGATAAAACAGAATATAGGAGGGAACGTTATGCTGACTAATTTCGGAAAGTTTTGCCGAAAACTTAGAATAGACAAAGGCGAGTTACTCTACGATATGGCACAACGTCTTAAGGTATCGTCCGCTTTTTTGTCTAAAGTAGAAAATGGCAAGGCAAAGCCACCTGAAGAATGGAAGGAAACAATTACATCCATGTATTCTTTGGATGGCGAACAAAAAAAGGAACTGTGTGAGTGCATTGATGAAGCTAGGGAAAGCACGATAATAAATGTAAGTGCATTTAGCCGTGATGACCGGGATATGATGTTTGCATTTGCAAGAAAATTAGATTCGATGGATGAAGATGCGAAAAAAGCATGGAAAGGACTATTAAATATGTAATATTATAGGAGGACTTATGCAAAAAATATCTGTAGAACCAATGTCGAGAGACAAAATAAGGCAATTAGCAAAGAAATTTAGAAAAATATTTGGGTTAGAGGAAACGCTACGTTTTCCTATAGTTCAATTTATTGAATGGATTTTGCCAGAACTTGGCCTTGATTTTGAGGTTGTTCCTATAGAGGAATTAGGAAATGCCTATGGGGTTACACACACACAAAAGGGAATTATGACAATTCGTGAAGATGTATATGATCGAGCCGTAGATGGAAATGCAAGAGATCGCTTTACTCTTTGCCATGAATTGGGACATTTTTTACTGCATACTCCAGAGAGGGTTAGTTTTGCGCGTGGTGAAGTACCTACATATATGGATCCAGAATGGCAGGCTAATGTCTTTGCAGGAGAGTTAATGGCACCGTATGAGTTGGTGAAAAATATGAGTGCATGTGAAATTGCAGAGAAATGTGGAATGTCTCTTGCAGCAGCACAAGTTCAATATAATAATTATCATAAGGCGATGTAACAAGCAAATGCTTTTTACATATAAAAAACCAAGCACACGAGATGCTTGGCTCTTGCTGAAAAGTATTGCTACTGTTCAGCTGGTATAAATTATAACCTGAACAATTATAATTTATCACAGTAGCACTCTTTTTGCAAGAGCAACTTGCAGAAAGGAGTGGATATATTATGTACATTTTTCGTACTTATATTACCACAAAGGATGGCACAAAGATTTATGCCAGAGATTATGGTAAGAAAGCATTCCGCATCTGGGTCGGACCTGGACCGGAACCTGTAAAGAGTAAATAGCTGGTAAAAGAGCGCATTTTGCCAGCTGAATGCAGCTCCTTTAAGAGAATAAATAATTATCAACAGGAGGAGATACATAATGAAAAAAATATTTTATATTGTACCAAAAGATATCATAATTGGTGCATTTATTGTTTTAATACTTGCATGTAATGTGGAAGAGATAATAGGAATTGTGATATTTGCAATATGGATTTTATATATAGTATTAGGTATAGCAAAAGCAAATAGGGGTAATAAAAGTAGATATCTCATAAAATACTGCCCGTGTTGGAAAAAGAATTACGTGCAAATTTTTATGAATAATAATTGGTGGAATCAAAAGGTAGCTAAAGCGAATAGATTTGAACAGTTTAAGAATGAATGTTATGAACTATATGAAAGTGTTCCAGAAGGAACGATTATTGAGTTTTATACACATAAAACAATAGTTGATAGAATAATCCAAAAGAAGCCTCGACAAATATTTGTAATGCCTGCATATGTGAATAGCATGAAAAGTGTATCCAGAATGCTAAAAATTAAAAATAGCAGAAAAAAACAATTTTATCATGTATTGATAGAAAAGTGATATTATATCATAGGAAATAAATAAGCAGAAGATGAGCAATGAATAGCTCCGTCTTCTGCTTATTTGTTAATATAGAATATAGTAGCTGTATTTCCAATCACGGTGGTGCGAACCCGGGGGCCACATATAATGGAAGAAAGGAAAGCGAGGATGTTCTGGCGCTGACACTGGCGGTTGGGAGTATTTTGGAGGAAAATGGAGTGGATGTGTATTATACCAGAACCACGGATGTCTACGAGTCCCCGTACCAGAAAGCACAGGAGGGAAACGAGGTGGGAGGAGACTATTTTGTCTCGATCCATCGGAATTCCAGTCCTTATCCGAACCAGTACAGTGGCGTGGAGAGTCTGGTCTACAACCGCTACGGGGCGGCGGCCCGGATGGCATACAATATCAATGCCAGATTGGAGCAGGTGGGATTCGTGAATCTGGGAGTAAACGAGCGGCCGAATCTGGTGGTGTTAAACAGCACGAATATGCCGGCGGTGCTGGTGGAGGTTGGATTTATCAATACGGATGCAGACAACGAACTCTTCGACAGCCGGTTCGATGAGATCGCCCGTGCCATTGCTGATGGAATTCTGGAGAGTGTTCAGCCCACACTACATTTATAAAAGCGTCTGCTGCGCAGCAGGCGCCGCTTTGGCGGCTCACCTTTTATTTCATTTGCGTGGAGCTCCGCGCATAGAATACCGCAAACGAGACTTAGAATGCGAGCATCCTAAGTCTTGTCTGCGGCATCCTATGGCTGAACTTTTTACCTAAACCTTACAAATATCTTACCGTACTGCGATATTATGTGAATTTCCTTCATGCTAGTATGTCCATGTAATCAAGAAAAAGAAAAAACAAACAACATGGAGGAACATTATTATGAGAGTAAGACACAGTAAAGGATTAGCTCTGGTAGGAGCATGTATTTTATTTGCCATGAGTCTGGCAGCCTGCGGCAACAGTGACACTGCAGCAGATGCAGCAAACACAGCATCTTCCGCAGAAGTAAGCACCGTAGCAGAGAGCAGCGTAGCTGCACCCGCTGAGACCACCACAGATCTGTCCGGCAGCATTTCCATGGTAGGAAGTACTTCTATGGAGAAATTAGCCAATGCACTGAGCGAAGCTTTCATGGAAGAATATCCCGATGTAACCGTAACCGCTGAGTTCGTGGGATCCGGCGCGGGCATCGAAGCAGTAACCAATGGAACCGCAGATATCGGTAACTCTTCCAGAAGCTTAAAGGATGAAGAAAAGGCAGCAGGCGTTGTAGAGAACGTAGTAGCTATCGATGGTATTGCAGTATGTGTAGACCCTGCTAACGAAGTAGCAGATCTGACCAAAGAGCAGTTGACCAACATTTACAATGGCACAGTTACCAACTGGAAAGAAGTTGGCGGTGCAGATGAGCCTATCATCGTGATCGGTCGTGAGGCAGGTTCCGGTACCAGAGGCGCTTTCGAAGAGCTGGTTGATCTGGTAGACGGCTGCAAATATGCAAACGAACTGGATAGCACCGGTGCAGTAATCGCAAAAGTAGCATCTACGCCCGGAGCTATCGGATATGCTTCCCTGGATGCTTTGGATGACAGCGTTAAGGCACTTTCCCTGGAAGGCGTAGAAGCTACCGCAGAAAACATCAAGGCCGGCAACTACTTCTTAAGCAGACCCTTCGTAATGGCTACTAAGGGTGAGATCTCCGAGCAGAACGATCTGGTACAGGCATGGTTCGACTTTGTACTGGGTGACGAAGGACAGCAGGTTGCTTCCGAAGTTGGTCTGATCACTGTAAAGTAAAAGCCTAACGCAGAAAAAGGAAAAAAGCGATGAATAGTGGAACACACGCTTCCGTAATGGGAAACAGAAAAAATAAAGCGGTCGTGGAAACTGTGGCACAAATAGTATTTACCATTTGTGCCTTCTTCGCCGTACTGGCGGTAGTTTCTATCACCTTATATATGATCATCAGCGGTACCCCCGCTATTATGAAAGTAGGTCTGGGAGAGATCCTGTTCGGCACGGAATGGATGCCAACGGCGGCAGATCCGAAATTCGGTATTCTGTGGGTTATCCTGACTTCCATCGTCGGTACGACGCTGGCTATCCTGCTGGGTGTGCCCATCGGCGTGCTGACGGCAGTATTCCTGGCAGAGGTGGCACCCAGACCCTTAGCTGCCATTGTAAAGCCTGCGGTAGAGCTGTTAGCCGGCATCCCTTCCGTTATCTACGGACTGTTAGGAATCTACTTACTGAATCCTCTCATGTATAAATTAGAAAGACTGATCTTCCAGGGATCCACGACACACCAGTTCACCGGCGGTGCAAACCTGCTGTCAGCCGTGATCGTACTGGCGATCATGATCCTGCCCACTGTGATCAATATCAGTGAGACTTCCATCCGGGCGGTTCCTGCAGGAATCAAATCCTCCTCTCTGGCCTTGGGAGCCTCCCATGTACAGACTATTTTCCGCTCCATCCTTCCGGCAGCAAAATCCGGTATCGTGACGGCTATCGTTCTGGGAGTGGGACGTGCCATCGGCGAGGCTATGGCGATCACACTGGTATCCGGTAGCAGCGTCAATGTGCCGTTGCCATTTAACTCCGTGCGATTCCTGACCACAGCTATTGTCAGCGAGATGGGATATTCTTCCGGACTGCACAGACAGGTGCTGTTCACCATCGGACTGGTGCTGTTTGTATTTATTATGATCATCAATATCGTACTGAATAAAATACTGAAAAAGGGGGCGGATGACAATGAATAAGGACACCTTATATGTAAAAAGAAAACGCCCCACAGACATGCTTTTGCTGGCAGCCATTTATGTCTCTGCCACACTGGCGGTGGCACTTTTACTGGGAATTATCCTGTATGTCTTCGTAAAGGGCATCCGCACCGTTAACTGGGCATTTTTAACGACGGTGACCAGTGCCAGAAAGCAGACCACCGGTATTGCGGGCAACCTGTTGAATACCCTGTACATCATCGTGATCACTCTGTTGATCGCGACCCCCATCGGCGTGGGAAGTGCCATTTATCTGAATGAATATGCAAAACCCGGCAAGCTGGTCTCCATCATTGAGTTCACTACGGAGACACTGTCCGGTATTCCTTCTATTATTTTCGGCCTGTTCGGTATGATCTTTTTCGGAGAGACTTTGGGCTTCGGCTATTCACTGCTCACCGGTTCCTCTACCCTGACACTGATGGTGCTGCCCCTGATCACAAGAAATACACAGGAAGCATTGCGCACCGTGCCGGACAGTTATCGTACCGGTGCGTTGGGAATGGGATCCACGAAATGGCATATGATCCGGACGATCCTTCTGCCGTCTTCCATGCCAGGTATCGTCACCGGTATCATTCTGGCACTGGGACGTATCGTGGGAGAGTCTGCGGCCCTGTTGTTCACTGCGGGAAGCGACTACAAGCTGCCGAAATTCACCGGAGTTTTCGGAGACAATCTGGCAAAGCTGGCTCACAAGGCCATGGAGTCTGGTGGTACCCTGACCATCGAATTGTATTTACAGATGCAGAAGGGACAGTATGATAATGCTTTCGGTATCGGTTGTGTTCTGATCATTATCGTATTGATCCTGAACCTCCTGACCAAGCTGGCGGCGAATAAGCTGAGACGAGAGTAAGAGAAATCACAAGAAGGAGAAAACATATGGCTAACAGTAAAATATCCGTGGAAAACTTAAATCTCCATTATGGAGAGAACCACGCACTGAAAGATGTAAATATGGAGATCGCAGACCACGCCATTACCGCATTTATCGGTCCCAGCGGCTGCGGCAAATCTACTTTTCTACGTTGCCTGAACCGGATGAATGACCTGGTGGACGGCTGCAGAGTCGAAGGAAAAGTAATTCTGGATGGAGAGGACATTTACGATAAGCGGGTGGATACCACACTGATTCGTAAAAAGGTCGGCATGGTATTCCAGCAGCCCAACCCTTTTCCCATGTCCATTTATGACAACATCGCCTACGGTCCCAGACTGCACGGCATCAAGAATAAAAAGGAACTGGATGAGATCGTGGAGCGTTCTCTGCAGGGTGCCGCTATCTTTGAAGAGGTAAAGGATCGCCTGCACAAATCCGCGTTGGGACTGTCCGGTGGACAGCAGCAGAGACTGTGTATTGCCAGAGCACTGGCAGTATCTCCGGAGGTACTTTTGATGGATGAACCCACCTCCGCACTGGACCCGATCTCCACGCTAAAGATCGAGGAACTGATGGAGACACTGAAGAAAAAATACACCGTGGTCATCGTAACCCACAATATGCAGCAGGCAGCCCGTGTGTCGGATGACACCGCATTTTTCCTGGTAGGGGAAGTCATAGAGAAAAATGCAACCTCCGAGATCTTTGCAAGACCTCAGGACAAACGGACAGAAGACTACATCACCGGACGGTTTGGATGATTTTGGATGAGAAGATAGGAGGAATGGGAGATGTCACCCAGAGTATTATTTGAACAGGATCTTGAGACTTTGAAAAATAAAGTATCTGAGATGGGAGAGCATGCGGAGATCAGTTATGACCGTATGGTGTATGGAATTCGTGAGAACAAAGAAGACATTCTGAAGACACTGTTGAATATAGATCATACCATGGTGGATATGCAGCGAAGTATAGAAGCTATGTGTCTGAGCCTGCTGACCAGACAGCAGCCGGTGGCCAGAGATATGCGTCTGGTATCCGCAGCGCTGAAAGTGGTACCGGATATTGAACGGATCGGAGACCATGTGGCAGATATTGTGGAACTGTACCTGCGTATGGGCAACATGAATCCCGAAGGAAAACAGGAACATCTGTTGCTGGAGATGATGGAAGAAGCCAAGGAGATGATCCACAATTCGGTGGAGGCATTTGTGGAAGGTGATGAGGCAAATGCAAGAAAAGTAGTAGAACATGATGATGTGGTAGATGATCTCTTCAACGAAGTCAAAACGGAAATGATGCAGGCAATCCGGGAGCAGAATCTGGATGCCGACCGCGTGGTGGATTATCTGATGATGGCCAAGTATCTGGAAAAGGTGGGCGACCATGCGGTAAATATCGCAGAGTGGGCCATCTTCCGCATGACTGGAGATATGGAAGGTGCGAGATTGTATTAGGATTCGATAATCCCGGTAACGATGCAGAGCCCCAATTCGCAAAACTGCTCCTGCGGAGCGTTCCTTTTGCTCATTGAGGCTTGCTCGCCAAAGAACTATTGTCATATGCTCTTACGAATGCTAGCATCTGATAATCCCAGTAACGATGCAGAGCCCCAATTCGCAAAACTGCTCCTGCGGAGCGTTCCTTTTGCTCATTGAGGCTTGCTCGCCAAAGAACTATTGTTCTATGCTCTTACAGATGCCAGCATCTGTAAGAGCATAGAACAATAGTTCATGGCTCTGCATCGTTACAACTTTACATAAATTTTACATTCACTGGTAACGAATTTTACATAAGCAAGATAAAGTGTAGATAGAAACCAAAAATGTAAAGTATGTTAAGTAAAATGAGAGGATTAGAGTATGAGCTTTTTTGATTTACTGAAGATGGTAGGAGGACTTGCATTATTCCTGTATGGAATGAATCTGTTGGGTGACGGACTGTCCCGGGCATCTGGCGGACGATTAGAACGCATTCTGGAGAAACTGACCAACAACCCGTTAAAGGCAGTGCTCATGGGTGCGGTGGTCACCGGTGTGATCCAGTCATCCTCCGCTACCACTGTTATGGTAGTCGGATTTGTCAATTCCGGTATTATGAGTCTGAAACAGGCAGTAGGTATCATCATGGGTGCCAACATCGGTACCACGGTGACCTCCTGGATCTTAAGTCTGACGGGCATTGAGAGCGATGCTTTCTGGATCCGTATGCTCAAGCCCAGTTCTTTTTCCCCGATTTTAGCGATCGTGGGTGTGGGTATTTTACTGTTTTCCCATAAAGACAAATTAAAAAATGCGGCAACCATCCTGGTGGGCTTTGCAATTCTGATGTTTGGCATGGATTCCATGAGCGCGGCAGTTTCACCGCTGGCAGAGGTACCGGAGTTTACCAATCTGCTGATCGAGTTCCAAAATCCCGTATTCGGTGTGCTGGCAGGACTCATTCTCACAGCGGTGATCCAGTCTTCTTCCGCATCCGTAGGTATTTTGCAGGCATTGTGCACTACCGGTGCTGTCAGCTTTGGCGCAGCAGTTCCCATTATCATGGGACAGAATATCGGTACCTGTGTTACCGCCATGATCTCCGGTATCGGTGCTTCCCGCAATGCAAAACGTGCGGCTCTGATTCATCTGTATTTTAATATTATCGGAACGATCCTGTTCCTGGGAGTGTTCTATACGGTCAATGCCATTCATCCCTTTGCTTTTCTGGGAGAAGTGGCAACACCTTTTGGAATCGCAGTAGTTCACAGCTGCTTCAATATCGCGGCTACGCTGGTATTGCTTCCCTTCTCCAACGGTCTGGTGAAGCTAGCCTGCCTGACGCTGCCGACCCATGAGGACGTGAAGGAAATGTCCGAGACAGACAAGACTTTAAGCTTACTGGATGTACGTTTCCTGGAGAAGCCTGCCTATGCCGTAGAGCAGAGCAGACTGGTGGCTTCTGTGATGGCGGATAAGTCCAGGGAAGCCATGGATCTGGCTATGGAGCTGCTGCATAATTACGATGAGGCGAAAGCAGAGCAGGTGGCACAGATGGAGACGGATGTGGACCGCTTCGAGGATGAACTGGGAACCTATCTGGTGAAATTGAGTTCCAAACAGCTTTCCAATAAGGATAGTGAGACTTTAAATACGATTCTGCACTGCATCGGCGATTTTGAGAGAATTTCCGATCATGCCCGCAACATCAAGGAAGCGGCACAGGAGATGCATGACAAGCAGCTGGTATTCTCCGAGAAGGCGCAGGAGGAACTGAAGGTATTCGAGAGAGCGGTACACGATGTGCTGGATCTTACCATGACCAGTTTTAAGAACGGAAATCTGAATCTGGCAAGACAGGTGGAGCCGTTGGAGGAAGTCATCGATGGACTGAGCCTGGATGTGAAGCAGCGCCATGTACGCAGACTCCGTAAGGGAAAATGTACCATTGAACTGGGCTTCATCTTATCCGATGTCATTACGAACTTTGAGCGTGTCAGCGATCACTGCTCCAATATTGCAGTCTGTCTGGTACAGGTGAATGAGGATGAATTCGATACCCACGCTTACCTGGATGAACTGCGCCAGGAAGATAACAAGGACTTCCAGAGCAAAGTGCTGGCATGCCGTGAGAAATACCAGTTACCGCCCACAAAGCAGGAACGTCTTGCAGAAAAGAATGCAAAACTGCTTGCGGAGTGAGGATTTACCGAGGTATAGTTAAGAAGAGAAAGCACAGTCAGAGAGGAGTGCTGTGAGATGGCTTTGATCTATGTAGTAGAGGATGACAAAAATATTCAGGAGATCGAGACCTTTGCCCTGGCCAATGTGGGCTATGAGGTAAAAGGTTTTGATTCCGCCATGGATTTCTATGAGGCGCTGAATGATACCACACCGGATCTGATTTTATTAGACATCATGCTGCCGGACGAGGATGGTCTGAGCATTGTGAAAAAGCTGCGTACCAGACAGGACACGGTGCTGGTGCCGGTGATCATGGTCACGGCGAAGACCACGGAGATCGACAAGGTCAAGGGACTGGATCTGGGGGCAGATGATTATATTACGAAGCCCTTCGGTGTCATGGAACTGATTTCCCGGGTAAAGGCAATGCTCAGGAGAAGTCAGAAGAGTCAGGAAAAAGATAAGGTGCTGAAGCTGGGGAACATTGTGCTGGACCGAGAGAAACATTCTGTCACGGTAGGCAAGGAGCCTGTGGAGTTGACCTACAAAGAATATGAGCTGTTAAAGCTTCTGATGACCAATGCGGGCATTGTGACCACCAGAGAACTGATCCTGGACCGCGTCTGGGGGATCGATTTTGAGGGAGAATCCCGGACGTTGGACATGCATATCAAGACGCTGCGGCAGAAACTGAAGGAAGAGGGCAGTCTGATCAAGACCGTGCGTAATGTGGGATACATTATGAACGGCGAGAAAGCGTAACAGAAGATGAAGAAAAAGATTAACAAAATGATGATCCTCATTGCCACGGTAACGATTTTGCTTACCATGGTACTGATCACAGTCGTGTATTATGATCTGTTCCGCAGACAGGTGCTGGAGGATCTGAAAAGCTATGGTTCCCTGTTAAAAAGCTGTTCTTCGGTAGAAGAGATCAAGGAAAACGGAGTGCCGGTGGAATCGGATCTGCGATTGACGCTGATCGGCAGTGACGGACAGGTATTGTATGATAATGAGGCAGATTCTGTGGCCATGGGGAATCACGCTTCCCGTCCGGAGATCCAGGAAGCCATGCGGGACGGCGAAGGTGAAGCAGTCCGGAATTCCGAGACCTTGTCCCAGTCCACCTTTTATTATGCCATCCGCCTGGAAGATGGCAGCATCCTGCGACTGTCCAAGGATGCCAGAAGCATTTACAGCATTTTCAGTCAGGCGCTGCCCATGATGGTGGGGATCTTTGTGGTGCTGCTGGTGCTGTGCATGGTGGCGGCCAGAGTGCTGACCACGAAGCTGGTGGCTCCCATTGAGAAACTGGCACAGAATATCGGGGAATGTACAGAGATGCAGACCTATGAGGAACTGACACCGTTCATGACCATGATCCGCAAACAGCACGAGGACATTATGAAAAACGCCAGAATGCGTCAGGAATTCAGTGCAAATGTATCTCACGAACTGAAGACTCCGCTGACATCCATCTCAGGATATGCGGAGCTGATTGAGACCGGAATGGCCTCCGAACAGGATACGGTGCGTTTTGCTCACGGGATTCATAACAGCGCAAATCGTCTACTTACATTGATCAATGATATTATTCGTTTGTCAGAGCTGGATGGCACGGAAGAGGAAGCGGATATGGAACTTCTGAATCTGCATGAGATGGCGAAAAATTGTGTGGAAATGCTGAAAATGAGTGCAGAGAAACACAATGTGACCATAGCGCTGAACGGCACGGAATGCTATGTGACAGCCAATCGCCAGATGATGGAAGAACTTTTATATAATCTGTGTGATAACGCGATCCGGTATAACAATCCGGGAGGAAGTGTGGATGTACAGACCTACTCCAGAGAAGGACATACCAATCTCGTGGTAAAAGACACCGGCATCGGCATCTCCAAGGAGCATCAGGAGAGGATCTTCGAGCGCTTCTACCGTGTGGACAAGAGCCGCTCCAAATCCACCGGCGGCACGGGACTGGGCCTTGCTATCGTAAAACATATCATCGCCAAGAGCCACGCTGAACTGCAGCTGGAAAGCGAACCCGGAAAAGGAACGATGATACGGGTGATTTTCTAAAGCCCTCCACCCGAAAATTTTAAATTGTATATTGACAGAAAAAATGAGGAAAGATATACTTTAAGCATAGTAAGGAATTACTACAATGTTTGTTGCTACTCGATACGCAACTAAAAGAAGTTCGAGTTCAAATGTTTGTTGCTACTCGATATGCAACTAAAAAAAGTTCGAGTTCAAATTTTCTAAGACTTCATTCGAGAGAGTGAGGTCTTTTTTATGCATGATATTCCGCCAGCAGCTGTTTCGCATAAGCAACACAGTCTCTGTGCAGAGCAAATTTTTTGCCATCGCACATGATGACTTTGCGGAAGCCCAGCTTCTCCATGTATCTGCCGTTAAGGATCGTCTTGACGGTGGGAGCGAAGAAGGTAGGGTGATTTTCTATCTGAGAGAACAAATTGATAGCGGTGGTGGCTACTTTTACGGTGCGGCCGTCCTTCAGGGTGACGATGACATTCCGGCCTTCTTCCTCGGCGTAGAGGATGTCCGGTTCGGTGACATAGACGGTATCTTCATCCTCTCGAAGCTCTATGAGAGGAACTGCCTTAGACATAATATCCAGAGCATGGTCAATACTCTGTCCCAGTTCCGCTACTTTGATGGGCTTGTCCAGAAAAATAACATTTTCCGGATAGGACTGTGCTCTGTAATTGATCTTGGAACAGCACATGACGATGGGTGCGTTCACCCCCTGGGCAATCAGCGCATTTGCCACTTCTGTACCGGTGATGCCTTCCGTCAGACACATATCAATATAGAAGGCATCGTATTGCATGGGATTGGACAGCAGTGAGGTAGAATTACCGAAAGAATCGGTATAAATGATACCCGTAGACGCTGCTCTTTTGTCGGATTCCCGCTTTAACAGACGCTCCAGCTGCTTTCTGTCGGCTACATTATCATCACACACTGCTATATGCATATCGATACCTCCCAGACTTTATCTCATATAAAAGAAGTATAGCATATTTCCTATTTGAATAAAAGGGCAAAAAGCAGTACCTGTACCACCAGGATCGCCGGCATTCCGTACTTGAAATACCAGTGCTTCGTCTTATGACGGAAGTGCTGCATTCCCAGAATACATCCCAGACTGCCACCCAAAAGCGCCGTGAAAAAAAGAGAAGCCTCCGAGATGCGCCAGGCACCCCGGATGGCTCTTTTTTTATCGACACCCATGATCACATATCCCACAACATTGATGATCACCAGATACAGGATCACCACAGTAATTATAGTCTGTGCAGTTATCATAGACACCTCATTATTTTAATTCTTAGTTACCAAGTTTCTTCTCGTTCTCCTGTAACTTCATGGCACGAACCTTCAGGGACAGACCGAACAGATTGATGAAGCCTTCTGCATCGTGATGGTCGTACAGGTCACCGGTGGTAAAGGATGCCAGGTTCTCATTGTACAGAGAGTAAGGAGAAGTGGTTCCGGCCTTGATGATGTTGCCCTTGTAGAGCTTGAACTTTACTTCACCGGTCACATATTCCTGGGTTTTCTCGATGAATGCCTGCTCTGCCTCACGAAGAGGAGTGAACCATTTGCCTTCGTATACCAGACTGGCGAATTTCGCACCCATTTCCTTCTCGAATGCATAGGTATCGCGATCCAGGATCAGCTCTTCCAGCTGCTGGTGAGCCTCCATCAGGATGGTACCGCCGGGAGTCTCATAGACACCACGGGACTTCATGCCAACGACACGGTTCTCTACGATATCTACGATACCGATACCGTGCTTGCCGCCCAGCTTGTTCAGGGTACGGATGATATCGGAGACCTTCATCTTCTCACCGTTAACGGAAGTGGGAACACCCTTTTCAAAGGTCATGGTCACATATTCACCCTCATCGGGAGCCTTCTCGGGAGTCACACCAAGTACCAGCAGATGCTCGTAGTTAGGCTCGTTGCCGGGATCTTCCAGTTCCAGACCTTCGTGGCTGATGTGCCAGATGTTACGGTCACGGCTGTAGGAAGAATCGGTGGAGAAAGGAAGATGAATGCCATGAGCCTTGCAGTATTCGATCTCGGATTCACGGGAGTCCATGTTCCATTTGTCGCTTCTCCAGGGAGCAATGATCTTGATATCGGGAGCCAGAGCCTTGATGCCCAGCTCGAAACGGATCTGGTCGTTACCTTTACCGGTTGCACCGTGGCAGATGGCTACAGCGCCTTCTTTTCTGGCAATCTCTACCAGTTTCTTGGCGATCAGGGGTCTTGCCATGGAAGTACCTAACAGATACTTGTTCTCGTATACGGCATGAGCCTGTACACAGGGAACAATATAATCATCACAGAATTCATCGATAACGTCTTCGATATACAGCTTGGAAGCACCGCAGGCCTTTGCTCTCTCTTCCAGACCGTCCAGCTCCTCTGCCTGTCCGCAGTTGACACAGACACAGATAACTTCGTAGTCAAAATTCTCCTTCAGCCAGGGAATGATAGCGGTAGTATCCAGACCGCCGGAATAAGCTAAAACTACTTTTTCCTTCATGATAAAATCCTCCGTTTTATAGTGTGTATGATGCCAGGGGCAAAAGCCCTGAAAATGCGATGTGCAAAGCACGAAGCAATCTGTAAGTATCAGATGCCAGGATCGTGTGTTACGCTCTGACAATTACTATACATCATTATAATCGCAAAAGCAAGCAGAAAAGTTGCATAAACAAATCATAAAAATGAATAAATTAAATTAAAATATGCACATAAATGCATAGAATGAAAAAATACAGTATATTTATGCATAAAATACTATCTGATGCATAGTACGGTAACGACCATATAAGATGCGCCGGAATCGTCAAAAGTCAGTCGCTGATCTTTTCAATTCCGGAGATATCACTGTCGATCATCAGAGAGTAGTTCGTATAATAGACCACGAAGCCAGGCTTGGCACCGGCCGGCTTTTTGACCTGTTTTTTCTGGACATAGTCGATCTCCACCTTTTCCTGCTCCCTGCCCTTAGAATAGTAGGCAGCAAGCCGGCCGGCCTCTTCAAAAGTCCGGTCCGGCAGTTCCTTCCCTTCGGTCTTTACCACTACATGGGAGCCGGGAATACCTTTGGCATGGAACCACCAGTCATTTCCGTTGGCGAATTTGAAGGTCAGTTCATCGTTCTGGAAATTATTTTTTCCCACATAAATATGAAATCCGTCGCTGCTCAGATAATGGAAGGGCTTGCTGGTGATCTTTGCTTTTTTCGTGCCGCCCTTTCTGCGGATGTAGCCGCTCTGGGTCAGTTCCTCCTTGATCTCCACCAGATCTTCCTCTTTCAGGGCGATATCCAGGGCCGTGCTGATGGTCTCCAAGTGGTCGATCTCTTCTTTTACCTGAGTAGTCAGTTCGGACAATGCTTCATAAGTACGCTTTAGCTTTCCGTATTTGTCAAAATATTTCTTCGCATTTTCCGTAGCGGAAAGAGTAGGATTCAGGGGGATCGTCACCGGTTCGTTGGTATAGTAATTTACCGCCGTGAGAGATTTGTCACCGGGCTTTGCACTGTAACCGTAAGTATTCAACAGTTCTCCGTAGATCCGGTATTTTTCCCGCTTCTCCGTATCCTTCATCTGGGCCAGCTGCAGATCGTATTTTTTAATATCCCGTTCCAGAGCGGTCTGCACGATACGGCGCAGGTCAGAAGATTTCTGACGGATCCTGGTCAGGGTATTTTTCTCCGCATAAAAATGTTCCAACAGGGCGGACATGGAGGTGTAGGATTCCAGATGATCTGCTCCGGTGCTGTACATGGTCAGGGGAACCGCCGCGTATTCCACGGGGCGGGTGCCGGTGTAAGCGATGCAGGGGGAGAAAGTTTCTTCCTTGATAGAAGTGACCATTTTGGAGAAAACTTCATACAGGGCATGATGATCCTCTGCCGTCAATGCCGCTGTAGGGCGTTCCCCGTCGATGCCTGCCTCGTGGCACAGTTCCTGTGCCAGTACCGGGGAGATACCGGTGAAGCTTCCGTAGATTGCCTTGAAGACCGATTGAGGCTTGGCGGCAAGGGTTTCCCGGAAAGTAGTCTCGTCGCAGGTCAGGGCATCCAGTTTATCCTGGGTGTGGGCGATGAAGTAGGGCTTGCCGGGCAGGACTTCCCGGACACTGCTGACTGCGGCGGATACCCGCTTGATACTGTCGATGATGGTATTGTCATCGTTGCAGAAGATCAGGTTGCTGTGTTTGCCCATCAGCTCCATGACCAGCGTCTTGTGGCGCAGATCCCCCATTTCATCCAGATGCTCAATATCGATATGCACGATACGCTCCAGCCCCGGCTGGGAAATGTTCACGATACGGCCGTTCTGTAAGTGCTTGCGCAGCAGCATACAGAAGTTGGGGGCCGTCATGGGACTGGGTTTGTTACTCTCCGTCAGATAGATCAGGGGCAGGGAAGCGCTGGCGGACAGAAGCAATCGTTTCTGCCCTGTGGGCTGCTTGATGGTCAACAGCAGTTCGTCATTTTCCGGCTGGGCGATCTTATATAATCGGCCGCCGATGAGTTCTTTTTTTAATTCTGATATTACACAGGCAATGGTAACGCCGTCAAAAGCCATGATTTCCTCATTTCTGCTCTTTGGATCCGGGAAAAACAGAACATAAAGAGCCACAAAATAGATATGCTGCAAACGAAAGCACAGCATAGTTATTGTAACAGATTTTTATAGGAAAGAAAAGTATGCGGAAAACAGAATGAATATTATTCCACCATAATGCATAAAGCCATAAAAATAGTATGAATATATGCATAAATATACACAACAATCCGAGAAACGTGCATAAAAATGAAAAAAGTAGTAGACATTTAGACAAAAAGTGGTATCATGGAACTATTCAGAGTCAGATAAATATCGGTACATATTCGTCGAATGCTTGCATTCGTAAGAATATGTGATGATATTTATATGACGAAGTAACCACATGAGCAAAAATCCAGCTGCGTAGCAGCGATTTTGCGAATGGGGTTCTGAATAGTTCAAAAATAGAATTGCGTGAGCAGCTTGCTGCGAAGCAATTCGTTGACACAAGTATGGCGGCGACAGAAGCAATTCGTTGACACAAGTATGGCGGCGACAGAAATAAAAAACGATGACATAAACAAGAGAGGTAGAAAAATGATCAGAGTAGGAATCATTGGAGCAACCGGTTATGCCGGAGGAGAACTGGTAAGGATCCTGTTAAACCACAAGGATGCCAAAATCGTATGGTACGGTTCCCGAAGCTATATAGATAAGAAGTATTATCAGGTATACCAGAACATGTTCCAGCTGGTGGAGGATATCTGCAAGGATGACAATCTGGAAGAACTGGCGAAGCAGGTAGATGTGATCTTTACCGCAACCCCTCAGGGATTTCTGGCGGGCCTTTTGACAGAGGAGATTCTCTCTCAGGTGAAGATCGTGGATCTGTCTGCTGATTACCGGATCAAGGATGTGGCCACCTATGAAAAATGGTACGGCATCGAGCACAAATCTCCTCAGTTCATTGAGGAAGCAGTATACGGACTCTGCGAGATCAATCGTGACAAGATCACGGAGAAGACCAGATTGGTAGCCAACCCCGGCTGCTACACTACCTGTTCGATCCTGACGGCCTATCCCATGGTCAAGGAAGGCATGATTGATGTGAACACCCTGATCGTGGATGCCAAGTCCGGTACCTCCGGTGCAGGAAGAGGCGCCAAGGTGCCCAACCTGTTCTGCGAAGTGAACGAGAACATGAAAGCCTACGGCGTGGCAAGCCACAGACATACCCCCGAGATCGAGGAGCAGTTAGGCTATGCGGGCAACTGCCAGGTGACCATTAATTTTACCCCGCACCTCGTACCCATGAACAGAGGAATTCTGGCAACCGAGTATGCAACACTGAAGAGAAAACCGGACGGTACACTTCCTACCTATGAGGAAGTAAAAGCTGTCTATGATAAATATTATGCAAACGAGAAATTCGTCCGTGTGCTGGATAAGGGCAGCTGCCCCGAGACCAAGTGGGTGGAAGGCAGCAACTACGTGGACATCAATTTTGTCATTGATGAGCGTACCGGCCGTATCATTATGATGGGTGCACTGGATAACCTCGTAAAGGGTGCCGCAGGACAGGCGGTACAGAACATGAACCTGCTGTTCGGGATTCCTGAGAGCGAAGGACTGGAGCTGGTTTCCTGCTTCCCTTAAAGCAGATACGGAAAGGATTAGAAAGGATAAAATACATACATGAACAAACAGTTTACGATCAAACCCATGACCATAGAAGATTATGATGGTCTGCATGCCCTCTGGATGACCATTCACGGTTTCGGTATCCGGAGCATCGATGATTCCAGAGAAGGTGTGGAACGTTTTATCAACCGGAATCCCGGCACCAGTGTGGTAGCCATCGGGGAGGATGGAGCCGTAGTGGGCGGCATCCTCTGCGGCCATGACGGACGACGAGGCTGTCTGTACCATGTATGTGTCAGAGAAGATTACCGAAGACTTGGCATTGGCAAAGCCATGGTCGTTCACTGCATGAATGCTCTGAAAGCGGAACATATCAACAAGGTCAGCCTGATCGCTTTTACCCAGAATGACATCGGAAACGCTTTCTGGAAATGCATTGGATGGACAAAGCGGGAAGACTTGAACTACTACGACTTTACTTTGAATGAAGAGAACATTACGGCGTTTAATAAATAGATGCCAGGATTGTGGAAGTGCGTAGCACGAAGCAATCCGTAGGCATCAAAGTCGGGGGCTTTTGACCCCGACATCATAAATAAAACGGAAGCGAAAGGAGATTATTCCAACATGAAACAGATCCAGGGCGGTGTCACCGCAGCAAAAGGCTTTGAGGCAGCAGGTGTGGAGGCTGCCATTAAATATCAGAATCGTAAGGATATGGCACTGATCGTGAGTAAGGCACCTTGTACCGTAGCCGGTACTTTTACCTCCAATGTGGTAAAGGCGGCTCCTGTACTGTGGGATAAGCAGATCGTGGAACATTCTGCATTTGCACAGGCAGTGGTAGTCAATTCGGGAATCGCTAATGCCTGCACCGGCAAACAGGGACTGGACTGCTGTGAAGCAGAAGCAAAATGTGCCGGAGAACTGTTGGGTGTGCCCACCGATGCCGTACTGGTTGCATCCACCGGTGTCATCGGTATGCAGATTCCCGTAGACAAGATCACCGCTGGCATCGAGAAACTGGTGGCAGCCAAGGCAGATACTCTGGAGGCTGGCTCCGATGCAGCCCATGCCATTATGACCACCGATACCATTTCCAAAGAGATCGCCATCGAGACACAGATCGGTGGCAAGACTGTGACTCTGGGCGGTATGTGCAAGGGTTCCGGTATGATCCATCCGAATATGTGCACGATGTTAGGTTTTGTAACCACAGATGTGAAAATTTCCAAGGAGATGCTGCAGAAGTGCGTCAGCGCAGATGTAGTGGATTCCTTCAACATGATCTCCGTGGATGGAGATACTTCCACCAATGATACACTGCTGGTGCTGGCCAACGGTATGGCTGGCAACGAGGAGATTACCGCAGAGGGCGAGGATTACGACAACTTCTGCAAGGCACTGCATGAGATCACCACATTCCTGGCAAAGAAAATGGCAGGAGATGGCGAAGGCGCCACAGCACTGTTCGAGACCAAAGTAATAAACGCAGTCAGCAAAGAAGATGCCAGAACTCTGGCAAAATCCGTGATCTGTTCTTCTCTGACCAAGGCAGCTATCTTCGGACATGATGCCAACTGGGGACGTATCCTCTGTGCACTGGGTTATTCCGGAGCCAAATTCGACCCGGAAAATGTGGATCTGTATTTTGAGAGCAAGAGCGGCAAGATTCATATCTTCGGTAATGGTGTGGCATGTGATTACAGCGAGGAAGAGGCCACGAAGATCCTCTCCGATCCGGAAGTCACCGCATTGGTGGATATGCATATGGGTGAGGCAGAAGCTACCGCATGGGGCTGTGATTTAAGCTATGATTATGTGAAGATCAATGCGGACTATCGTTCCTAAAAAAGAACGACCGGAAAGATAAATGACAGGCGGATCACGGTATCTGCGGAAGTGAGGATAAAAATGGAAAAAGATATGGAACAGGTAATGAAAAAAGCAGAGGTGCTGATCGAGGCGCTTCCTTACATACAGAAATTCAACCGTAAGATCATCGTGGTAAAATACGGCGGCAGCGCCATGAGCAATGAGGAACTGCAGAAAAACGTCATCAAGGACGTAACGTTGTTGAAACTGGTAGGTTTCAAGCCCATCATCGTTCACGGCGGCGGTAAGGAGATCAGCCGCTGGGTCGGCAAGGTCGGAAAAGAGGCAAAGTTCGTCAACGGTCTGCGTGTCACCGATGAGGAGACCATGGAGATCGCGGAAATGGTACTGAACAAGGTAAATAAGAGCCTTGTGACCATGGTGGAAGAGCTGGGCGTGAAAGCAGTAGGTGTCAGCGGTAAAGACGGCGGCCTGCTTCAGGTAGAGAAAAAATATTCCAACGGTCAGGACATCGGTTATGTGGGTGAGATCACCGGCGTGAATCCGGATATTCTCTTTGACATGCTGGAGAAGGATTACCTGCCCATCATCGCTCCCATTGGACTGGACAAGGATTATCACACCTACAATATCAATGCGGATGATGCGGCCTGCGCTATCGCAAAAGCAGTACATGCGGAGAAACTGGCATTTCTGACGGATATCGAGGGATTGTACAAGGACATCAATGACAAGTCCACATTTATTTCCAGACTGACAGCTTCCGAGGCAGAGGGACTGATCCACGATGGTTACATCGGCGGTGGTATGCTGCCGAAGCTGAACAACTGTACTTCTGCGATCCGCAACGGTGTAAACCGTGTGCATATTCTGGATGGACGTCTGGCACACTGTCTGTTGCTGGAAATATTCACCAATCAGGGTATTGGAACCGCAATCGTATCCGATGAGGAGTGAAAAAAGTGTGCAGAATAAGCCTGGCAGCTTATTCCGCACCCGGCTATTTGTGCCGCAGGCGTCACAAAGTAGCCATTATCGCAAAACCAAATTAGAAATTTGGTTTGCGTTTCCTTGACGAAAAGAACGTCTGCGGAATGGAGAGGAAAAATGAGTGACACCATGAAAGAATATATTGCAGAGGCGGAAAAAGACCTGCTGCATACCTATAACCGTTATCAGATCGTTCTGGATAAGGGCGAAGGCGTACATCTGTATGACACCGATGGGAAAAAATATCTGGATTTCGTAGCGGGAATCGCTGTATTTGCCCTGGGCTATCAGAACAAGGCATACAACGATGCGCTGAAAGCGCAGATCGACAAGGTGATCCACACCTCCAATTATTATTACAACGTGCCTGCCATCGAGGCGGCTCGTAAGATCAAAAAAGTATCCGGCATGGATCGTGTCTTTTTCACCAATTCCGGTGCGGAAGCAGTGGAAGGTGCCATTAAGGCTGCCAGAAAATATGCGTATCTGAAGGATGGCTGTACCGACCATGAGATCATTGCCATGAATCACTCCTTCCACGGCAGAACCATGGGAGCTTTGTCAGTAACGGGCAATCCCAAGTATCGTGAGGCGTTCCAGCCCATGATCGGACATATCAAATTTGCAGAACTGAATGATTTCCAGAGTGTGCGGGATCAGGTGACAGACAAGACCTGTGCCATCATTATGGAGACTGTACAGGGCGAGGGCGGACTGCGTCCCGCTAATGAAGAGTTCTTAAAACAGGTTCGTGATCTGTGCGATGAGCGGGATATCCTGCTGATTCTGGATGAGATCCAGTGCGGCATGGGACGTACCGGTTACATGTATGCATGGCAGCGTTTCGGCGTGAAGCCGGACATCATGACTTCTGCCAAGGCACTGGGCTGCGGTGTACCGGTAGGTGCATTTATGATGACGGAGAAAGTAGCACAGCATTCTCTGACAGCGGGAGATCACGGAACCACCTACGGCGGAAACCCCTTAGCCTGCGCAGCAGTGGAAAAAGTGCTTGATTTATTCGAAGAGGACCATATAATAGAACATGTGAGAGAGGTGGCTCCCTATCTGGAACAGCGTCTGAACGAACTGGCAGACAAGTATGACTGTATCAAAGAACGCCGTGGTGTGGGACTGATGCAGGGACTGGTATTTGACCATCCGGTAGGAGACATTATTAACAGAGCATTGGAGAAGGGATTAATTCTGATCAATGCCGGTGCGGACATTATCCGCTTCGTACCGCCTCTCGTGATTACCCGGGAAAATGTGGACGAAATGATTGCTATTTTGGACACCTGTATCGAATAAGAGGTTTAGGTGAATTTATGTTTTTGAAAAAAAGAATTATCGCTACAGCAGCTGTGACCGCCATGGCTGCTGCAGCTGTTTACGGAAGTACGCAGGAGATGAGTCAGACACAGGAGAGCGGAAGCGGACTGCAGCTGTTTCGAGGAAAGGAGACAATCTATTGCTGGTATTCCGATGAGGCATTGTCCGGTTATATCAATGCGGCAGCAGTATCCTTCGGAGAACAGAACAGTGGAGTCCGTGTGATTCCCGTACTTACTTCTGACAGTGAATATCTGGAAGCTATCAATCAGGAGACCCTGCATTCCGATCAGATACCGGATATCTACCTGTTGAGCAGTGACTCTCTGGAAAAGGCTTATCTGGCAGGACTGGCATCGAAAGTGCCTGACACTGTGGGAATCTGCAATACAGACCATTTTTCCCAGGCGGCTCTGTCTGCGGTAACCTATGATCAGAAGCTGATCGGTTACCCGGTTTATTTTGATACCAGTGCGTTGGTATATAATGAAGATTATCTTCGAACCTGGGCAACCCAGCAGGCGGAGAAGGAACTGGCGGGAAGCAGTGAGAATGATGAACCCATAGGGGAAGGAGAAGAGATCATCGAGGAAGATTCTCTTCCGGAAGACCAGACCACGGAACAGGTGACAGCGGATGAGGCAGCGGTAAATGCGCTGGCAGAGCAGTATTTTGCGGAAGCACTTCCCTCCACAGTGGATGATCTGCTGAATATTGCAGATACCTTTGATGCACCGGAAGGTGTGGAGGGTGTCATGAAATGGGACGTGAACAATATTTTCTACAACTACTGGATCGTAGGCAACTACATGATCGTAGGCGGTGATCCCGGGGATGACAGAAATGATATTGATATCAATAATCCGGAGACCATTCAGTGTCTGGAAGTGTACAAGGCACTGAACCAGTTCTTCTTTATTGAATCCGATACGGTGACTTATGATTCTGTGATCCAGGACTTTATCGATGGCAAGACCATGTTCACCATCGGAACCACGGATGTGGTCAAACGGCTGGAAGAGGCAAAAGCGGACGGCAGCCTTGCATTTAATTACGGAATTGCCCGTATGCCGGATGTCAGCGCCGAACTGCAGAGCAGATCTTTGTCTGTTACGGGAGCGGCAGTCATCAACGGCTATTCGGAACACAAGGAACTGGCGGACTGCTTCGCAGCGTATCTGGCAGAAGGATATGCGGACGGCCTGTATGAACGCTCCGGCAAAATGCCGGCAAGTCTTCAGGCGGCAGAGAATGCAGACAACGGTGCGCTTATGATCTTTGCCGATGAGTATGCGGACAGTGTGTCATTGCCGAAGATGCTAGAGACGGGAAATTTCTGGATGCAGCTGGAAGTACTGTTTTCCAAGGTATGGAACGGTGACGACGTGACTACTCTGGTACAGCAGCTGGACGAGACCATAGCCGGACAGGTAGGTGGTACAGAGAACTAAAACCGTTACAATAAAATATGAATGAACGAACCGGTCACAGGATAGACTACTACTAAAAAGAAAAGGTGGTAGAATCCTATGATCGGTTTTTTGATTGCTTTAGTTTCCGGTGCGCTGATGAGCATCCAGGGAGTGTTCAACACCCAGGTGACGAAATCCACCGGCATCTGGACCGCCAGTGCATTTGTGCAGTTTACAGCATTGCTGGTATGTCTGGGGGCATGGCTGTGTACGGAGCGGACTTCATTCTTGAAGATAGCGCAGGTGGAGCCCAGATATATGCTTTTGGGAGGGGCTATCGGAGCCTTTATCACCTACACTGTGATCCGCAGTATGGATGCCCTGGGACCGGCCAAAGCGGTAATGCTTATTGTGGTCGCTCAGCTTGCTGTAGCATATATTATCGAACTGTTCGGATGGTTTGGTGTGGAGAAACAGCCCTGGGAGTGGCGGAAAGCCATCGGCATGGCCGTGGCGATTGTGGGTATTGTGATTTTCAAGTGGAAATGATCCAGAGCTATCCTCGTAGCGGCAATTTTGCGAATGGGTTCTGAATCGTTACCACAAATGCGAAAACGGCTTGTAAATTCCGTGTGATTCCAGTACAATGAAAGTTAACAGCATAGAGAGGCAATCCCCTGAAATTTTGTGAAGGAATCAGGAAAATGGAAAGGGGACTATGATGTTTTCGATAAGGTTTTTTAAAACAAAATATGCAGGTTTGATCGGAATGGTTTTCAGTCTGGTGATGTTCATGACCGGCTGTCAGAGGAAGGATGAGGCCATTGTGCTGATTCCATCCGGAGAAGATGTGGCGGAATTTCCCTCACTGGAAGCGGTGGAACAGGCAGCGGAGCCTGCAGGCAGCAGCGTGACAGTGCAGGAACCGGCAAAGGCTGAACCGCAGATGATATATGTCTATGTCTGCGGCGCAGTGCAGGATCCCGGAGTCGTGGAAGTGCCGGAGGGCAGCAGAGCGGAGGAAGCCCTGCGACTGGTCGGAGGTATGACAGCGGAGGCGGATCCTTTTTATGTGAATCTGGCAGAAACGGTGACGGATGGTCAGAAGCTGTATTTTCCAACGTTGGAGGAAGCGGAGACTCTGGAAGCCGAGGTAAAAGCGACGGCGGAGGGACTTGTGAATATCAACACGGCATCTGCGGAGGAATTGTGTGCGCTGCCGGGGATCGGAGCTTCCCGGGCGGCAGATATTGTGCGCTACCGGGAGCAAAACGGAGCCTTTCAGACGAAGGAAGACATTATGAAGGTATCCGGGATCAAACAGAACGCGTATGACAAATTGTGTGATAAGATCACGGTACAATGAGGGCTTATGCCGGGACCGTGAAGAGAAAAGTAAGGGATAGAGAGGTTAAGGAAAGATGGCAGGCAAGAAAGTGCTGGTAGTGGATGATGAGAAGCTGATCGTGAAGGGAATCCGTTTCAGTCTGGAACAGGACAACATGGAAGTGGATTGTGCTTATGACGGTGAGGAAGCATTGCAGATGGCGCATAACAAGGAATATGACATCATATTACTGGACGTCATGTTGCCGAAGCTGACCGGCTTTGAGGTCTGCCAGCAGATCCGCGAATTTTCCAATGTACCGGTGATCATGTTGACCGCCAAGGGTGATGACATGGATAAGATCCTGGGACTGGAATACGGCGCGGACGATTACATAACCAAGCCTTTTAACATTCTGGAAGTGAAAGCCCGGATCAAAGCTATCTTCCGCAGAATGGAGCCGAAAAAAGGAACCACAGAGAACACCGGTATTCTGGAAAGCGGCGATATGAAGCTGGATCGTGACGGCAAAAGAGCCTACATCCAGGGCAGGGAGATCGGACTGACGGCCAAGGAGTTCGAAGTGCTGGAACTTCTGATGCTGAATCCCGACAAGGTATACAGCAGGGAGAATTTGTTGAAGCTGGTATGGGGTACGGATTATCCCGGTGATGTGCGTACAGTGGATGTACATATCCGGAGACTGCGTGAGAAGATCGAGTCCAATCCCAGCGAGCCCAGATACGTGCATACCAAATGGGGTGTCGGGTACTACTTTAATAATAAGTGAGACTATGAGAACCGGCAAAGATAAGAGGAAATGATTCGCCATGCTTGCATGTAAGAATCAATTTCTCTTATCTTTGAAGGTGGCTCGAATAGAGCCACCGCCACGCAAATGAACAAAAGTAGCTGCGAAGCAGCGGAGAGCACGATTTATCGTGCGGTTTTGTGAATGGCATGGAGAGGTTCGGAACTGAGGTTTTTATACTGTGAAAAAATGGAATAAAGAACGTTTTGCAACTATATGGGAAAAGCTGGAGAGCATGATCGCGCTTCGAAGTCTGCGGGCGAGGATCTTCCTGCTGACGCTGGTGATCGGCCTGGTGCCTTGTATTGCCATGCGCCACGGTATCGTGAGCAATTACGAGGATCTGGCGGTGGAACAGCGGACCACAGTGGTACAGAACCAGTTGATGATCCTGGCCAATCATCTGATCAGCAACAATTATTTAAGCAGCCATGGTGTCAGAGAGGACACCGGCAATTCCAGAGAAGTCATCAATGCGGAACTGGAGATGCTGTCCAATCTGTATGAAGGCCGCGTTATGATCATCAACAAGAATTTCAAGGTGGAAAAAGATACCTACGGCATCAGTGAAGGAAAGACCATCATTTCCGAGGAGGTCATCAAATGTTTTCAGGGGGAAAACATTTCCCATTATGACCCGGAGCACGGTTACATAGAAATGACCACTCCCATCATGGATACCACGGCAAACACTACGGACGAAAACGGAAAAAGGAATCCGGATGCCATCCGGGGCGTTATGCTGACCAGCATTTCCAATGACAGTATCGTAAATGCCAAGGAAGTGCTGAATCGTAAGGCGTACATTCTGGAAGTGATCATGATGGTGGCAATCCTGGCACTGGCTATCATACTGTCCAGAGCTTTGACGAGACCTTTCAACAGAGTCACACAGGCCATCAATGCGGTAAAGGAAGGCTTCAGTGATGAGACGATCTCTGTGCCAGATTATGTGGAGACCGTACATATCGTAGATGCGTTCAACCAGCTGTTGAAGCGGATGAAGGCATTGGACGATTCCCGACAGGAATTTGTGGCAAATGTGTCCCACGAGTTGAAAACACCCATGACATCCATCAAGGTATTGTCGGATTCCCTGCTAGCACAGGAAAATGTACCGGCGGAGCTGTATCGAGAATTCATGGAAGACATTGCTTCCGAGATTGACAGAGAGAACCAGATCATTACGGATCTGTTGGCACTGGTAAAAATGGATAAAAAGGTACAGGATCTGAATATTGTATCGTTGAACATCAATGATCTGACGGAACTGATCTTAAAGAGACTGCGGCCCATCGCCCGGAAGAAGGATGTGGAAGTGGTATTTGAAAGCGTCCGTCCTGTGGTGGCAGAGGTGGATGAAGTCAAGATGACCCTGATCATGACGAATCTGGTGGAGAATGCCATCAAATACAATAAGGATCATGGCTGGGTGAAGGTGATACTGGATGCGGATCATCAGTATTTTACCTTTGAAGTCAGTGATTCCGGAATCGGTATCCCGGAGGAGGCTCTGGCACATATCTGCGAGAGATTCTATCGTGTGGACAAGTCTCATTCCAGAGAGATCGGCGGAACGGGACTGGGACTGGCGATCACCAAGAGCGCCGTCCTGATGCACAAGGGATCCCTTACGGTGACGAGTACCGAGGGGCAGGGCTCCTGTTTCCTGGTGAAGATCCCGCTGACATATATCGCCTCTTAGACGGAGCTGTTGTAAGAAAGATTGTGTAGTTATGAAGAGAGTTAAAAAATATGTTTTGACCGGTATGCTTCTGATGTTGCTGGCAGTCCTGACCGGCTGTGGCACGAGAGAGCCGGAGACCGGCAAAAAGATATCGGTGTATTATGTAAATACCGCAGAGACGAAGGTTGAGGTTCATGACCAGTATCTGAACACCAAGACACCGGAGGAACAGTTGGAAGAGACCATGACATTTCTCTCCACCACCCCGGAAAAGCTGGAATATAAGGCGCCTTTTGACATGGGATTTCAGGTTCTGGATTATGAAGTGGAAGACGGAAAACTTGTGATCAATGTGGATAAGGCATATTCCGAACTTTCGGTCACCACAGAAGTACTGGTGCGGGCGGCCGTTGTAAGGACATTGACGCAGCTGTCCAATGTGAAATATGTGACGATTACCGTGGAAGGCAGTCAGTTATATGACAATGCAGGGGAATTGGTAGGCTGGATGAATGCCGAGCAGTTCATCAATAATGACGGTAACGAGATCAACACCTATGAACTGGTGAAGGTAAAGCTGTATTTTGCCAATGCAGACGGTGATAAGCTGATCGCGGCCTACAGAGAAAAGCATTATTCCACCAATACTCCGTTGGAGCGATTCGTGGTGGAGGAACTGATCGCGGGACCCAGCGGACAGATTGAGGGTCTGTACCCGGTGATCAATCCGGAGACCAAGATCATCAATATCCTGACCAAAGATGGAATCTGCTATGTGAATCTGGATTCCAGCTTCCTGACCGTGGTGAACAATGTTTCCACGGAGGTAGCAGTTTACTCCATCGTGAATTCCCTGGTGGAACTGGATAATATCAATAAAGTACAGATCCTGGTCAACGGCGAAGTGCCATCTACCTTCAGCAATTCCACTTTTGAACGGAATCTGGATTATGTAACGACTTTGGAACAGTAAATTTTGAATTTATGCGGGACAGGACTGTTTTTGCGTTGGACTGTCGGAACAGTCCTGACTGTGGGCAGGCGGGATTGCCTGCGGAAGGGAGCTTAATGAGACGACCGCTTTTTATGGCGTGTCTGTGTCTCGTGATAGTGCTCGCCATAGGAAGAATACTGACGGGGGCAGACACCGGGGATGCCGGCGTACTGCCGCCTGACGGAAGTCCGGTGAGGATCACGGGACGGATAGACACAAGAACTTCTGAAACGATTATTCTGAAATCAATTTCTATTATTCAAAACAATCTAAAATATTCCTATTCTGGAAAATTACAATGTGAGTTGACAAACACACAGGAGGTACAGAGCCTGAGACTGGGCCAGCATATTGTTCTGGAAGGCGTTTTTTCACACTTCGATGCTGCGACCAATCACGGGGAATTTGACGTGCGGGCCTATTCTGCGGGAAAGGGCATCGGTGGCAGAGTGCGGAAAGCACAGATTCTGGTAGCGGAGGAGGACTATAGCTTTTTGAGAGAAAAGTTGTTTGCCTTTCGAAGGAGGTTACACGACAGACTGGCAAAGGTATTCCCGGAGAAAGAGGCTTCCGTTATGCAGACATTACTGCTGGGGGAGAAGGAAGAACTGGATGCGGAGGTAAAGGCACTGTACCAGAGGAATGGGATCGCCCATATCTTAAGCATTTCAGGGCTGCATATTACTTTGCTGGGGATGGGATGCTACCGGCTGCTTAAGAGACTGGGGGCTCCGGTCAGAGTGGCAGCAGCGGGAGGTGCCATGGCACTGCTTCTGTACGGTATGATGGTGGGCATGAGTGTATCCGCCAGCCGTGCCATAGGAATGTATCTGCTGCAGATGCTGGGGATATTCGTGGGAAGGACTTACGATATGCTGACAGGTGTGGGGCTGTTGGCGGCATTGCTGGTGTTGCAGCAACCGGAGCGGCTTGGGGATGTGAGCTTTTTGATGTCTTTTGGGGCGGTGCTGGGGATCTGCTTGTTGACACCGGTGTTTGCCGGGGATGGTAGGGAAGATAATGCCGGTGTGGAAACGGCCAGTGGCGTGGTGGCAGGCTTTGGAGAGAAAAAGAGGGCTGACAGGAAGCGCGGGCTTGGTGAGGCATTAGGCTTTGCAGAGAAAAAGAGGACTGACGGGAAGATCGGATTTGGTGAGAGGTCTGAATTTGACACGGAACAGAGGAGACTGGGAAACGGGGGGAACGGTTTTAGAGTACCGGCATGGCTTCTGACCGTGACAGATATTCTGGGTGATTCCGCTTACGAGAGGAACAAGTACCGGGAAGGCTGGCGGAAGGTGGTGTATGAAAGGCTTTGGCGCATGGTGTCAGCACTTAAAAGCGGTTTCGCCGCCAGTGCCGGAGTTATTCTTTTTACGCTGCCCATACAGCTCTGGTTTTTTTATGAGATCCCTGTCTACTCGGTATTATTGAACCTGCTGGTGTTGCCCTTTATGAGTGTGGTGATGGCAGGGGGAATCCTGTCACTGATCCCGGGACTGGGAATTGCAGGGACGGTGGATTGTCTGATCCTGTGGTGGTATGAATGGATCTGCGAACGGTTCGGAGAACTGCCGGGAGCGGTATGGTGCGTGGGCCGCCCGGCAAAGTGGCAGATGGTCGTTTATTATAGTGGGCTATTTGTGTTGATCATTGGCAGGAATTATGCGGAAAAATGGAAGCGACAAAGACTTTATGCAGCTTATGTGGCGGAAAATAATCATGGAGACGGACACCACGCTGAAAGAGAAAGGCAGCGTCGGGAAACACGCGGAGTGGATGATAGCGGTAGGGGTAGAAAAAGAGAGAGTAACAGAAAAAAGATGCAGCATTCTGACAGGTACTCTGAAATATGTCCCACCAGATGGCGGCATGTTTTAGCAAATTTTTGGTATACATGGCAGGGAGTGATGACATATAGGAACGGAGTTATGTGCCGAATTGTAGCCGCAATGATTTTAGTATTAATAGTTGGTTTACTGACCGGCAATTTTGATCGGGGAAGCCGTGTGACTTTTCTGGACGTGGGACAGGGAGACGGTATCGTGGTGGAGACCGGGCAGGGGGCATATCTTTTTGACTGCGGCAGTACCAGTCGGAGGAAAATCGGTGAATATGTGTTGAAGCCTTATCTCAAGAGCCGGGGAATCCAGTCTCTACGCGGTGTGTTTGTATCGCACCCAGATGAAGACCATATGAATGGCATATTGGAACTGCTGGAGAACGGTGGAGAATGGGGAATTACCGTGGAGCAGATGTTTCTGCCTGCGATTACGGAAGCGGAGCGCAGGGAGGCTTTTGAAAAATTGCTTGTTGCCGCGGAATATGCCGGAGTACCGGTAAGTTACATAAAATGTGGCGATGAGATCAGGGATAGTAGACTCCGGCTGCGGTGTCTGCACCCGGAGGAGAATACGACTCTTGCGGATGCCAATGCCTATTCGGAATGCTTCTACGTGGAGGTATTTGCGAAAGCAGTGAAGTGGGGCGCGGCAGAGGGGATGGAAGCAAGTGGAGATGGCGGAAGAGCTGCTAGCGAAGTTTACGGTGAGACCGGCAGCATTGCTGTCGGAGTTACTGGTGAGAGAACCGGTCATGGTGATACCGGTGAAAGGAAAAACTTCGGCGTGGGTGCCGGGAAGCTAAGCATTCTCCTGACAGGGGATGTGGAAGGCGAAGGGGAGCAGCAGCTGACACAGGAATTGCAGACATTGAAGACGTTACAGGAAGCGAAGACGTTACGGGTAGCGCAGGAATCACAGGCTTTGCAGAATGCGTGGAAATTGCAGGAACCGCAGGAACCGCGAGAACAGCAGGAGTTGTGGGAATCACGGAGACAAGGGGGCTTCAAGGTAGACATCCTGAAGGTAGCGCATCACGGCTCAGGCTATTCCACCAGTTCTGAGTTCCTTGCCGCCGCCGGCCCCGCTGCCGCCATTATCTCCTGTGGTCGTAACAATTCCTATGGCCATCCCCATGCTGCGACGCTACAGCGCCTGGAAGATGCTAAGGTCCCCTGGTACCTCACCACCGACTATGGAGCCCTGACAGTAACCGTCGACAGTCACGGAAACCGGTTGCAAGGGTATCTGAGAAGAAAATAAGCCGTTGGGGTTCTAGGTAGTTGGGGCGTGAGAGGAAGAAAAGTAAGAATAAGCCCCGGAGAAGTCAAGAAGCCGGGGCGTGAGAGGAAGAAAAGTAAGAATAAGCCCCGGAGAAGTCAAGAAGCCGGGGCGTGAGAGGAAGAAAAGTAAGAATAAGCCCCCGGGGAAGTCAAGAAGCTGTGGCGTGAGGGGAAGAAAAGTAAGAATAAGCCCCGGGGAAGTCAAGAAGCCGGGGCGTGAGAGGAAGAAAAGTAAGAATAAGCCCCGGGGAAGTCAAGAAGCCGGGGCGTGAGAGGAAGAAAAGTAAGAATAAGCCCCGGGGAAGTCAAGAAGCCGGGGCGTGAGAGGAAGAAAAGTAAGAATAAGCCCCGGGGAAGTCAAGAAGCCGGGGCGTGAGAGAAAGAAAAGTAGAAATAAGCCCCGGGGAAATCGAGAAGCTGGGGCGTGAGAGGAAGAAAAGAAAGAATAAGCCCCGGGGAAGTCAGGAAGCCAGTGTGCAGAAGGAGGAAAAGTGAAAACTACACGCGAAAATATAAAAAACAGAATAGAAGAAATTAATAAGGAATTAGAAAAGATAACAAAATTGGACAAAAAATTTCCGCAAGGAGAATTGCAATGCTTCAAAAATGAAAACCGCTACAAATGGAAAGTAAAAGAGGAAAATGGAATACGCTATCTTCCGAAAACCGAAAGAAATCAGGCAGAAATACTGGCATTGAAGAAATACTATGAGTATAGAAAAAAGGAATTGGAGAGTGAAGCAGCGGGATGGGAAGCCTACTTGAAGAAGACAGACAAGATGAAAATAAACTCCGAACATCTATTAAATCATCCGGAATATGGAAAATTGCTGGCTAAGAATTTCAGACCATTGGATAAGGAACTGGAGCGGTGGCAGGAGGAACCCTATGAAAAATGTACAAAGCATCCGGAAAATTTATTGGTACAAGGAACGCATGGGAAGATGTTGCGGTCTAAATCAGAAGCAATTATTGACAGAATGCTATATCAAAATAAAATACCGTTTCACTATGAAGAAAAACTGGTTTTGGATGGAATAATTTTATATCCAGATTTCGTGATACGGCATCCCATCACAGGACAATACTTCTACTGGGAACATTTTGGAATGATGGATAACCCGGATTATTGCAATCACGCTTGCGACAAAATAAAATCATATTGCCGACATGGTATCATTCCTTCGGTAAATCTGATTCTCACCTATGAAACAAAGCAGTGTCCTCTGAATGCAGACAAAGTAGAAATGATCTTGCAGGAATATTTTGGTTGTAGCAAATGGGATGCCGTGGTAGGATAAAACATATCAGTAATAGTAAAATAAGGGGGATATGCAAAATGAAGCACCTGATCATTGTAAAATTTAAAGAGAATATATGGAACCGGGAGGATGCGGCGAGCAGGGAGATGCTTGCGGACATCAAGAAGATCTTCAATCGGACGAAGCAGATAGAGGGCGTTCATACGGTGAACATTTATGAAAATGTGACGCCGAGACCGAACCGTCATGACCTGATGATCGAAATGGAGATGGATCCGGAGGCGTTGTCTGTGTATGATGCTTCCGCAGATCATCAGGAATGGAAGGCAAAGTACGGGAAATATATTCAGACTAAGACCATTTTTGATTACGAATAAAAGAAAATCAGCATGAAAAAATACCAACATCTGATCGGCAGGATAATCATTGTGGCAGCTATTGTGATTGCGGAAGATTGACCGCACATGAGCTAGAGCATCTGGATGGAAGTATTGGTGCAGGTTTTAATACGATTGCAAGTCAGATCCATTAACAGATGACAGAAGGGCTGGAGGCAGTTATGGAAGAATTTGATATCAGAGAAGCTACACCGGAAGATGCGGAGAAGATCATCGCATATTTAGCGCAGGTAGGTGGAGAGACAGATTATCTGTCCTTTGGAAAAGAAGGGCTTCCTATTTCGACAGAAGAGGAAGAGAAATTTATACAGAATATAAATAAGGAGGAACATTCCGTTCTCTATGTAGTATGGAAAAATGGAGAGATTATCGGAGATGCCAGTCTAAGCGGATTTTCCAGAAGGATGAGCCACCGCGCTGAATTCGGAATCTCTGTGGTCAAGTCGGAATGGGGGCAGGGAATTGGTAGTGCGCTGTTACAAAAATGCATTATGTATGCTAAAGAACATGCGATAGAACTGATCAATCTGGAAGTTCGAAGTGATAATATACGCGCTATTCATGTCTATGAGAAATATAGCTTCCGAAAAATAGGGACCTCACCGGCGTATTATAAGATGGACGGAACATATTATGATTTCGATCTGATGGTATTAGACCTGAGAAGGGAAAGGCAGTAGCTATCGATATCGCCGCGGCCATCATCGCGAAGACCATCGAAGGGGCAGGCGGCAGTATCGGAGAGAAACCCAGAGGACTACAAAGAAACACAAAGAAACACAAAGGAGCCATAACACCATGGAAATATTTGACATCGTAGATGAAAAAGGCATTCCCACAGGGGAGACCATAGAACGCACACAGGCACATGAAAAGGGTGTCCGCCACAGAACCGCCCATATCTGGATCGTGAGGGAACAGGACGGAAAAGCCCAGCTGTTATTGCAGAAGCGCTCTGCAGAGAAAGACAGTTTTCCGGGGAGGTTCGATACCTCTTCTGCCGGACATATTCAGGCGGGAGACGAGCCGGAAGAGTCCGCAATCCGGGAACTTCACGAAGAACTGGGAATCCGGGCAGCAAAGGAGGATCTTACATTCGCCGGATGTTTTGACATTCAATACGAAAAAGAATTCTATGGAAAAATGTTCCGGGACAATGAAGTGGCGTTCGTCTACATGTACACCAAGCCTGTAGATGCTAAAAAGCTTATCCTGCAAAAAGAGGAAGTGGAGAGTGTGGAGTGGTTCGATATGGAGGAACTGGATACCGCATTGCAGCCGCCTAGAGATCAGCGATTCTGCGTTCCCATGGAGGGATTCCAAATCGCGAAACAATGGCTGGAGAGCAGAAAATAAAGGTTGATCGCTTCGCATAGATAGTAGAGCCAGAGAAGGAGATCGCTGAGACGCTGATGGAGGCAGAAGAATTCCGACAGGCAGAGAGAAGATAGGTATGCGCAGGTGTACCTGGCAACAGATAAGTAAAGCATATAAGTGGACAATAAAAAAGAACTGTCTTCCTGGGAAGCCAGTTCTTTTTATTGCCAATATAGCTTAATATCTGATGAAATTACTTCACAGTCACGGAAGTGATGTGAGGGTTCACACCTTCGTACCAGTACAGGAAACCTTCCATATCGATGGTGTCACCGATCTTTAAGTTCTTTACTGCGTTGTAAACATCGGTGGTGTTGTCGCACAGATAAGACTCAACGGTGAAGGTATAGGTCTGACCGTTCAGGGATACGTTGAAGTACAGGTCGTTACCGTCTTCACCGGAACCATCCCAGTTGTACAGGAAAGCAACATCGTTGCCGTCAGCATCCTGACCTGCAGCTTCTACAGTCATACCCTTGAAAGCTACGAACTGGTTCTGGTAGTTGATCAGATCATCGGTGCCTAACAGATCGGTCACATCGGTAACGGGAGCGATGTAGCTGCCCTCTTCGATCTCGAAGGTAGCACCTTCAGCGATCTCTACTTCACCGGACCACTCGGTCTTATAACCGGTTACTTTGATCTTGGTACCGGGTACCAGCTTAGCATAATCCTCTTCGGAACATGCGGCATTATAAATGAAGTAAGCACCGTCCTGATCCTGGGTGTACAGGGTAGCCTTGTCTTCCCACCAGGACTGTTTCGCCTGAACATAAGCCTCGATCACAACTTCGGAATCGAGATCAGCAGCCATGTACTCTTCGTAGGTCATAACACCCTCGGACTTCTCATCAGCAACAGCTTCAGCAGCCTCGGTAGAAGCTTCCGTAGCAGCGGCTTCGGTAGTAGCAGCTTCGGTAGTAGCAGCCTCGGTGGTGGCAGCAGCGGTAGATTCAGCAGCAACGTCTGCATTGCTGTTTCCACATGCAGCGAGAGACAGAACCAGAGCCATAGCCATGGTTAATGCAAGTGTCTTCTTTTTCATAATAATCCTCCATTCCTGCGCTTGTGGCGCATATGGGTCTGTGCAGATACACAGACATCTCCTCAATTTATCCGGCGCATTCAGACACCGAACAGTTCCATTATACCTGAAATGCAAGATAAATCAAGATTTTTTGCAAAAAGAGCCCCATGCGCAGGATAATACCACCAGATATTATCTTACGAATGGGGCTGAAAAATTACTTCTTTCTGTTTTTTAAATATTCTCGCCCTACATACACGAGAATCAGAATCCAGGTGACTGCAAGTGTGCTTAACAGGATCACGGAAGTCCGGGGCATGGCACCCAGTTCCTTTTTGCCGAAGGAGGCGTCGCTTCCCTGACCGAGACGGTACAGGCTTTCTACATCACTGTATAATTTCTGAATATAGGTATCATCCACAGTCTCTTTTCTGCGGGTGGACTTCACCACGTTTTCAATCAACTGTCCGGAAGCGTCACGTAAGGATGCGGAACCATTGAAGACCGGTGTGACAAAAGTATTGTCCACATGATCCAAAAGTAGTTTGGAAGCTTCCATCTTCACTGCATAATGTGTACCGTTATCCGCACCGCATTCGGACAGATACTCCTGATACTCTGCGGAGTTCTGTGCCTTAGAGGTTACAGGTACATAACCTTCTGTCTCGGAATAAGCGATCTGCACATCGTTGGTGAGCAGATACTGGGCAAACAGCCAGGATGCCAGTACTTCCTGAGAGTCCGATTTATTGAAAACGCAGACGGAAGGACCCTGAGAGATCATTTTGGGATGCTCCGGGTCAAACTGGGGAATCATCCGCACGGCGGTCTCGAACTGCACCAGAGAATCCTCGCTGATATCCGACAGCGGAGCGTCCGTACCCATCCAGGTGGCTCCGGCAGTGGAATCAATGGCGAAAATACATTGCCCGGCATTCAGGAAGTTCGCAGGATAACCGGAGATCTTGAAGGTGGAAAAGGCACCGCTCTTTACATGTCCGGCAATACCATACAGGAGATCCGTGGTGGTATCGTTGAAAAGTTCAATGCTGCCGTCAGCCGTGGAATATCCTGCGTTCTTCTGCTTTAACATCTGGATCATCATGTTGTCGGTAGACTTGTAGATAAACGGGATCAGTACATTCTGTCCGTTGACTACATAGGTGCCGTCCGCATTTTGGACGGTGGCAGCCTCGGAGACTTCCCAGATGAAATCCCAGGTCAGTACATCCGGCAGAGTATATCCAAGATTTTCCACGTAGGTCTTATTCACGTAACAGGCCTCGGTGGAACGCATGTAAGGTACGGCATAGTAATGACCGTCGATGGAGCATTCATTCAGAAACTGGGGAATGACTTCTTCTCTGGCAGGACCGTCATAGGCTAGCTCCGTGCCGCCCAGACCGTATTTCTCATCGGCAAACAGGTCATCCAGAGGAACTACGGTATTCTGTCCGGTGAGGTAGGTGGCAATGTGATCCGGGTAGGTGATGCAGACATTGGGTGTCGTATTGGTGGAAATATTGGTAATGACATCGTTGTAAATTTTGCCGTAATCCGTGTATAGATTCAGGTTCACCGTGATATTGGGATACAAGGCTTCAAAATCTGCAATGGCTTTTTTGTAGATTTCTGTCTGGGTCTTGTTGGTATCGTTTTTCGCCCAGAAGGTGATCTCATAGTTTCTGGAAGTATCGAATTCCTCCGGAACAGCGAATTCCGGCAGCCCCTTGGACCCATGGCAGCCGGTCAGAGACAGGGACAGCCCGCCCAGGGCACATACGAGTGCCAGCTTTTTGCTAAATTGACTCATCCTTTGGTACCTCCCCTGGCAACACCTGCCATGACTTTTTTACGGAATACGAGGAACAACACCACCAGAGGAACGGAGATCACGACCACCGCAGCCATCATGGCAGGGATGTTCTCTCTGCCGAAACCATTCTCACGGATCTCCTGGATACCGTTGGACACCAGATAGTAATCCGGATCATCGGTGATCAGTCTGGGCCACACATAGGAGTTCCAGCATTCAATAACCTTCAGGATCACGATGGTGATCAGCGTGGGCTTGCAGATGGGCACCATGACCTTGCGCAGATATCGCAGATCAGAAGTACCGTCCACCTTGGCGGCATAATACAGCTCATCCGGAATCTGTGCGAAATTCTCCCGTAGCAGATAGATATAAAATACGCTGGTCACGGAAGGCAGGATCAGGCCGGTGAAGGTATTGCGCAGATCCAGGTTCGTGATGGTGGTGAAATTCGTAATGACCACCAGCTCGTTCGGAATCATCATCAGAGATAAAAATAACGTAAAGATCAGATCTTTTCCGGCAAAGTTCAACCTTGCAAAAGCGAAGGCCGCCAGGGTGATGACTACCAGCATAATGGCAGTGGTGACCACAGTGAAAAACAAAGTGTTCCACAGGTATCTTCCCAGAGAAACAGTGGTAAAAGCGTCCACGTAGTTCTGCAGAGTGGGAGACAGGGTGAAAAACTTCGGAATATATTCCGCATTATAGGAACCGTAGCTTTTTACGGAGGTCAGTACCATCCAGTAAAAAGGGAACAGTACGATCAGCGCCCACAGACACAGAAAAAAGTAGATGATCCCATTGCGGATATTGCCGTGGATCCGGGTGCGTTTCTCGATTCTTTCATAATCAGATGTAATATCAGACATCACAAAGACCTCCTTTCCTATACATAGTGGACATGCTTTTTGCTGACCAGCAGATTGATGCAGGTGATGGTCAGGACGATGGCAAACAGCAGGATCGCCGCAGCGGAAGCATAGGAAGGATATCCGCCGCTGTCGCCGTAGAGCATGTCGTAGACGTAGCCGACGATAGTATTCATCTCTGCGGCATTTAAGTTCGTGCCGAAGAGCGCCACGGCATCACTGTATGCCTTGAATGCACCGATAAAGCCGGTGATGATCAGGTAGAACACCATGGGAGAGATCATGGGGAGTGTGATTTTGGTGAACATCCGGAAACGGGAAGTGCCGTCCACTCTTGCCGCATTGTAGTACATGGGGTTCACACTGGCGAGAGCGCTGGTCAGGATCAGGATCTTAAAGGGCATAACGATCCAGATGGTGTAAAAGCACAGCACGAACATTTTCGCCCAGTAGGGTCCATCGATGAAATCCACGGAGCTGCCGCCGAAAAACTGGATCAGCAGATTGATCAGACCGTCGGAGTAAGGAGTCTTTTTGAAAAGAATCATGAAGACCAGACCGACCGCCAGAGTATTGGTTACGTAGGGCAGGAAAAATATGGTCTGGAACAGATCCCGCAGCGGTTTGATGGAGCTTAAGGCAGCGGAGATCAAAAGCGCCAGTCCGGTGGAGACCGGAACGGTGATGATGACCAGAATGAAGGTATTTTTCAATGCCTGTAAAAAGTACGGATCGTGGAGTACATAGGAGTAATTGTACATGCCTACACCGTAAAAGGTCTGGGATGCGGAATTGTAACCCTCTTCAAAGGAGTACACGAATACGTCGATAAGAGGATAGATCATAAAAGCACCCAGAAACAGGAATGCCGGCAATAGATAGAGCCAGGCTTTCAGATTTTGTTTTTCCATAAGAGACCTCAATTCTTTCAGCAGCCCATGAATACCGCCGGACTGCAAAACCGGATAAAATATTAGAAACGGATGCGTTCTTCGGTGTCGGTGCAAAAGAGAAATACTTTTGCGGGCTTTAAGGCGAAATGCACTTTCCCGGTGGGGAGGGATCTGCCTTCGTCTGCATCAATGATGGAACGGATGGTAACGTTCTGGGACTTCTCATGGGTGGAAACAATGCTCACATCCCGGCCCATGACCTCCAGACGCACCAGATCGCAGGAGAGCGGTCCGTCCTCTTTCAAGACGAAGCCTTCTGGGCGAATGCCGACATGCACGGGCTGATCCGCTACTCCGGGAGTGGACAGGACAGCCTCGGAGCCGATGTATAACTGCTCCTTTTTTACCTCACCGGAAAATACGTTGATGGGAGGTGTGCCGAGGAACTTTGCAACGAACAGATTCACGGGATCATCGTATACGTTCTGGGGCTTGCCGATCTGCTGTACGATACCGTCCTTCATCACGACGATCATATCGGAGATGCTCATGGCTTCGTCCTGATCGTGGGTAACGAAGATGGTGGTGATCTGCGTCTCCTGCTGGATCCGGCGGATCTCTTCTCTGGTCTGGAGACGGAGTCTGGCATCCAGATTGGAGAGAGGCTCGTCCAAAAGAAGAACGCGAGGCAGCTTGACTAAGGCTCTGGCGATGGCAACACGCTGCTGCTGACCGCCGGAGAGCTCATTGGGTTTGCGCTCTAACAGGTGATCGATCTGTACCAGCTTTGCCGCTTCCAGCACGCGCTTACTCATCTCTTCTTTGGAAAGCTTGTCAGCACCCTTCAGATTCTCCAGAGGGAACTGAATGTTTTTTTCCACAGTGAGGTGGGGGTAGAGGGCATAGTTCTGGAACACCATGCCGACACCGCGGTTCTCGGGCGGAAGTCCGGTGACATCATCTTCGCCGAAAAAGATCTTGCCCTCGGTGGGTTTCAGCAGACCGCAGATCAGATTCAGGGCAGTACTTTTGCCACAGCCGGAGGGACCTAAGAGTCCGATCAGCTTGCCGTCGGGGATCTCGAAGTCGAAGTCATTCACGGCAATGACATCCTCGCGGTTCTTCCTGCCGCGGACAGAACCGCGGGCGGGGAATTTCTTGGTCAGATGCTGTAATACGATTTTCATGTGTATATTTCCTTTCTTAATAATATATATGATACAAGGGTCAAAAGGTTTAAGCCCACATGAGCTTGCTCATAGGTGGGCGAAAAAACTTGGGACCCGCCCCGATATGAGCATAAAAGTGGGATGTCAATCCCACGATATGCGAATATTGGGCAGGATTGTGAGAGCACGTAGTGCGGAACAATCCGTAGGTAGCATGATTATTAAATCCCATAGGAGTCCTTCAAATCGCTGGATATATGATCCAGGTCGGGGTATACGAAGCTCTCGGAGATGCCGAATACCCGCAGGCTTTCTATAAAGTATTGTTTCCGCCCGGAGGGAATAATGATCTTATACAGCATATTTTCATCGCAGATATCTTCCAGACGTTCCAGAGAGTTATGTACGGTGAAGTTGGAGTACTGGGAGTACATGCGGAGGTTGTTTTCCGTGGAGCTGCAAGCCAGGATCTTGTTTTTCAATTCCGGATTGTGGTGGTTGTGTTTGAAGGCGGGCAGCAGCATTTCCTGGGTGGTGTCCGCATCAATGGGATAGATGCAGTTGCCGAAGCCTTCCTTCTCGTTCAACAGACCCGGTGTCAGTACCCAGACGCAGGCATCGGTGTCCGGAGTCTCCCGGTAAGTCTCCGTGGCGAAAAATACGGCAATCAGGGGAGACTGAGTCCAGTCTAACATTCTCGTGGGCAGACCGTAGTGCTGCATCAGGGAGACCCAGCCGGCATAATTGTGTTTGTCGGGAGGATTGTCCAGGATCTGTCTCGCCCGGATATAGAAATCATTGGCAATATAGCGTTCGGAGTCCAGTCTTTTCTGGCTTCGCTGGATGGAAGGGATCAGAGTCAGATCCGCGTTCTCTTCCCCGCGGAACCAGAGGCGGACGCCGTGCTTCTGGCGTAACGTACTGACGAACTGCAGGAGTTCATCGATGGTGCTTACTTTTTGTGTTAACATGATAGACCTCGTTCTTATTTTATCCTAGTTGGATGCCTGCGGATTGTTTTGTACTATTCGCATATCGGGGCATCAAGCTACTTTATTATAGATGGTTTTTCGCAGTTGTACAAGTAGCCATTCTGTGATATGGTAAAAGAAAGAATACGGAAAACGTTTTTATAATAAAAATAAAGCACACAGGAAGGAGTACACTATGGCAAAATGGCTTGATAATGCAATCTTTTATGAAATCTATCCCCAGTCTTTTCTGGATACCAATGGTGACGGTATCGGTGATTTTCAGGGTATCATAGAAAAACTGGATTATATTAAGGAACTGGGATGTAATGCGATCTGGATGAATCCCTGTTTTGCATCCCCCTTCGGAGACGCAGGCTATGATGTGGCGGACTACTATCAGGCAGCTCCCAGATACGGCACCAATGCGGACCTGAAGCGCCTGTTTAACGAAGTACACAAGCGGAATATGCATATCCTGTTAGACCTGGTGCCGGGACATACATCTGTGGCACATCCCTGGTTTAAGGAGTCCTGTAAGGCAGATCGTAATGAATTTACTGATCGTTATATCTGGACCGACAGCACCTGGGGACAGCTGGAAAACATGGGAAGTCTGTGCGGTATCTCCGAGAGAGAGGGCTCAGTGATCGTGAACTTTTTCGCACACCAGCCGGCACTCAATTACGGATTTTATAAAAAGACACAGGACTGGCAGCAGGATCCCGATGATCCGGGTCCTAAGGCGACGCTTGCAGAGATGGAAAATGTCATGCGGTTCTGGATCGGCATGGGCTGTGACGGCTTCCGTGTGGATATGGCAGGTTCTCTGGTGAAAAATGATGAGGACAGCAAGGGAAACATTGCTCTGTGGAGAAAGGTAAGAGCGTTCCTGGATGCAGAGTTCCCCGAGGCAGTGCTGGTATCCGAATGGGGAGAACCGGACAAGTCCCTGCAGGGCGGCTTCCATATGGACTTTTTACTTCATTTTGGACCGTCTCATTATAACGATCTGTTCCGCTGCGAGGAGCCTTTCTTCTCCGGAAGAGGTAAAGGCGATGTGGCAGCCTTCGTGGAGAAATATAAGGAAAATTATGAAAAGGCACAGCGCAAGGGTCTGATCTGTATTCCCTCCGGCAACCATGATATGGATCGTCTGGCGAGAAGCATTCATGGGGAGGAATTAAAGGTGGCATTTGCATTCCTTCTGTCCATGCCAGGTGCACCGTTCCTGTATTACGGTGATGAGATTGGTATGCGCTATGTGGAAAATCTGCACTCCGTAGAGGGCGGTTACGGACGCACCGGTTCCCGCTCGCCCATGCAGTGGGATCATACCACCAACGCCGGTTTCAGCGCAGCACCGAAGGAAAAGCTCTATGTCAAACAAGATGAATCTGCAGACCGTCCCACGGTGGAAGCGCAGATGGCAGATCCGGATTCTCTGTATCATGAGATTCAGAAATTAATTAACATCCGTCAGGCGCACAGTGCATTGCAGAGCCGTGGAGAGATCGAGTTCGTCTATGCCGAGGAAAAACAATATCCTCTGGCCTACCTGCGCAGTGATGACAACGAGAAGATCCTTGTTATCATCAATCCGGCGGACAGAGAGGTCAGCTTTGACGGAGACTGTGCGGTGAAGGAAGCTCTGTATACCTTCGGCGGCGAAGCAACATTTGCAGGTGGAAAGGTTACCGTGCCCGGGGGCAGCGCCGGATTTTATCTGTTGTAATTGTGTGAATGTGCCTTGTGAAAATGGATGATCTGTCCGGCATAGTGGATGATTTGCGTAAAAAATATTGCGGATTGTCCGGTGAAGTATGCTATAATGAGCGCAGGCAATGGGCACTGCGAGAGTATTGCCGGAAAGAGAACCGTATGAACCAGGTAAATTATCAGAAAGAATTAGAGAAAATTTTAAATACCTTACAGGAGAAGGGCGAGGCAGCGCCGGATTACCGGCCGCCCCGCCTGTTTCTGCATAGCTGCTGCGCACCCTGCAGCAGTTATTGTCTGGAATATCTGTGCCGTTATTTTTTGATTACGATATTTTATTATAATCCCAATATTTCGTTTTCGGAAGAATATCAGAAGCGTGTGGCGGAGCAGAAGCGCCTGATCGCCGCTTATAATAAAGAAGAAAAAGGATGGCCCATCGACATCGTGGAGGGAGATTATGAACCGGAGCGTTTTTATGAGATGTCGAAGGGGTACGAGAACTGTCCCGAAGGAGGAGAGCGGTGTTTCCGCTGCTTCGATCTGCGACTGCGTAAGACCGCGGAACTGGCACAGGCCGGCGGATATGACTATTTTGCCACGACCCTGACTATCAGCCCCTTGAAAAATGCGGCGAAGATCAATGAGATCGGGCAGGCAATTTCCGGGGAATATGCGATTTCCTGGCTGCCTTCGGATTTCAAGAAAAAGAACGGTTATAAGAGATCCATCGAATTGTCCGCGGAGTATGAGCTGTACCGGCAGAATTACTGCGGTTGTGCCTTTTCCAAGGCGGAGCGGGAAGCACAGATCGCAAATGCGTAATTGCGTCTTGCGGGATGAGGAATTTTAGGATATAGTAGAAATATTGAAAACAGCGCAGAAGCGTGAGAGATAGAAATTGTGACTGCACAAGATATTCCGGTACATTACAGGAAGTAACGGAATACCAGCAGATTACTGAAAGGTATGAGGATTGACTGACATGAAGAAATTTTTAGAAATGCTGACAGAGGAAATGCAGCAGGCATTTACCGCAGCAGGCTATGACGGAAGCTTAGGAAAAGTAATGCTTTCCAACCGTCCTGACCTGTGCGAATATCAGTGTAACGGCGCCATGGCGGGAGCCAAGCTGTATAAAAAAGCCCCCATCATGATCGCAAACGACGTGGCAGAGCAGTTAAAAGACAGCAAGGTATTTTCCGAAGTGGTGGCAGTAGCCCCCGGATTCCTGAACCTGAAGGTCAGTGAGGCATTTTTGCTCACCTATTTACAGGGCATGGAGGCAAATGAAAAATTCGGTCTGGAGAAGCCCGAACATCCCAAGAAGATCATTATCGACTACGGCGGCCCCAACGTGGCAAAACCTCTGCATGTGGGACATTTACGTTCCGCAGTGATCGGTGAGAGCGTAAAACGCATCAGCCGCTATGTGGGACATGAGGTTATCGGTGATGTGCATCTGGGTGACTGGGGATTACAGATGGGTCTGGTCATCACCGGTTTACAGGAGAGACAGCCGGAACTGGTATATTTTGATGAGAACTACGCCGGGGAATATCCCGAGGAAGCTCCGTTTACCATCAGTGAACTGGAGGAAATCTATCCCGCAGCCAGCGCCAAGTCCAAGGAAGATCCCGAGTACAAGGCAAAGGCCATGGAAGCAACCTTCAAATTACAGAGCGGTGTCAGAGGATATCGTGCTCTGTGGAAGCACATTATCAATGTGTCTGTGAACGACCTGAAGAAGAATTATTCCAAATTAAACGTAGAATTCGATCTGTGGAAGGGAGAGAGCGATGTCCATGACATCATCCCGGAGATGGTCGCTTATATGAAGGACAACGGCTATGCACACTTAAGTGAGGGTGCGTTGGTAGTGGATGTCAAGGAAGATACCGACACCAAGGAGATCCCTCCCTGCATGATCTTAAAGTCCGACGGGGCCTCTCTGTACAATACCACAGACCTGGCTACTATTATGGAGCGTATGAAGCTGTATCATCCCGACGAGCTGATCTACGTGGTGGACAAGCGTCAGGAATTGTACTTCGAGCAGGTATTCCGCTGTGCCCGCAAGACGAAATTGGTAGAACCCGAGACCGAGCTGAAGTTCTTGGGCTTCGGTACCATGAACGGCAAGGATGGCAAACCCTTCAAGACCAGACAGGGCGGTGTTATGCGTCTCGAGAACCTGATCAAGGATACCCAGGATGAGATGTACAAAAAGATCAAGGAAGGCCGCGATATGGAAGATGCCGAGGCGAGAAAGGTAGCGGACGTGGTAGCTATCTCCGCGTTAAAATACGGTGATCTGTCCAATCAGGCATCCAAGGATTATGTTTTTGATATCGACCGTTTCACCTCCTTCGAGGGAGATACCGGCCCCTACATCCTGTATACCATTGTGCGAATCAAGTCTATTTTGAATAAATACAAGGAGCAGGGCGGAGACCTGACCGCTGTAAAATTACAGCAGCCCGGTAATGCGTCCGAGAAAGAGCTTGCCATGGAACTGGCACAGTTCAATACCATGATCGCTACCGCTGGAGAAGAACTGGCACCCCATAAGGTATGTGCCTATATTTACGATCTTGCCAATGCGTTCAACCACTTCTACCATGAGACCAAGATCTTAGGTGAAGAGAATGAGGAGCGTAAGCAGGGACTGGTAGCACTTTTAGTGCTGACCAGAGATATCCTGGAGACCTGTATTGATATGCTGGGATTCGAAGCTCCGGAGAAAATGTAATAAAAATAATATCTATTTAGTAAACCCGCTGAAAAACGGGGACACAAAGCCAGATGGGTCTAAGGTCTGAACATAGAGAAAAATCAGACTATGACAGCCGGTTGCAGCAGATTCCTGAGTGTAGGGGAGTATGTTTATCGTGAGCCGTCTGTCAGTGCACATTTTTGGCAGACGGCTTTTATTGTGCCGTAGAAGGGGAAAACGATGTCTTTAAACTATGAGCAGAACGAAAATGACATCCTGAATAAATTATTGCCGGAATATAGACAGCATTCTGTACAAAGAAAAAGCAATCCAGAAGCAGTTACAGGACACATTGGAGAAAGTGAAGCTGAGTAACGAGATCATTTCCTCCATCGCCAGAACTTACCAGTATATTTCACGGATCGATATTCAGGCAGATTATTTCGAAGAGATCAATAACCGGGATACCGAGCATCTGAAGTTCACGAAATCGGGAAAGCTGTCGGAAAGCAATGAAAAGGTATGCAGACAATACGTGGCGGAGGAGTATCAGGAGGCATTTTTCAAATTTGTGGATCTGAAGACCCTGCCGGAACGCATGAAGAATGAAGAGACGTTAGTCCTAGAATACCGGATGAAGGATGGCGACTGGCACAGACTCCGTTTTGTGGAAAAAAAGAGAGACGAAAACGGTGTACTGACCCATGTGCTCTGCCTGATCCGCAGCATCAGCGATACCAAGAAGTGGGAACATGAACTGATGTATCAGGTGGAGGAAGCCAGGAAGGCAGCAGCTTTGAAGGCCCGTTTCCTGTCAAATATGAGTCATGATATCCGGACACCCATGAATGGCATTATCGGCACGCTGAATCTGGCAAACCGTTATCCGGATGATCTGGAGGTACAGAGAAAGTGCCGGGAACAGATCATGACTTCATCGAAGTATCTGGTCTCTATCGTGAATGATATTCTGGATATGAACAAACTGGAGTCGGGAGGTGTAGTGGAACATGAGATTCCGTTTAATCTGGCAGAACTGCTGAACCGGGTTAACCTCGGCAAGCAGAAGCAGGCGGCAGAAAAGAATGTGGAATATATTGTTGACTGGGAACAGAGTGATATCCGCCATATGGATCTGGCAGGGAATCCAATCTATGTGGAGAGACTGCTGACCAATATTTCTGATAATGCGGTTAAATTTACCGGACCGGGCGGCAGTGTGCGTGTCTGGTGTGCAGAAAAATATGCGGACGAGGAGCGGGTAGTCTATGAATTCGGCTGTGCCGATACTGGTATCGGCATGAGTGAAACCTTTCTGGAACATGCTTTTGAACCGTTCACGCAGGAGAATGAGACCAGCAGATCCAGGTACGAAGGCACAGGACTGGGACTTGCCATTGCAAAGAAAATCGTGGACAGGCTGGATGGAGACATTGCCATAGAGAGTAAAAAAGGCGTCGGAACTACTGTGACCATGACACTTCCGTTCAAAATCGGGGAACCGGTGGAGAAGGAGAAGAACGTAAACTATGAGGAAATCCCGGTGGAAGGTCTGCGGGCGCTGTTAGCAGAGGACAATGAACTCAACATGGAGATCACAAAATTCATGCTGGAGGATTACGGGATCCACGTAGAGTGCGCTGCAGACGGAGAAGAGGCGGTACAAAAGTTCAAAAATCTGAGCTGGGATATTACGATGTGATCTTCATGGACATTATGATGCCGAAGCTAAATGGCTGGGATGCCACCCGCAGGATCCGGTCCATGAAACGGTCGGATGCCGGAAATGTCCCCATCATTGCCATGAGTGCCAATGCCTTTGCGGAAGACATTATCAACAGCCGATGGATGAAAAGAAGCTGTTGGAAACAGTGAAGGAATGCATTATGTTCCGGGACCATTCCTGAAGAAACAGCATAGAAACAGCCTAGAAAAGGGCAGAGGATATCCTCTGTCCTTTTCCTATATTAGGATGACTTATCGTGCAACATTACGTACTGAAAATGGTGGGACAACCGGATATAATAGCTACAAAGACAGGAGTTTTTTCTGTGAAGCATGTGGCCTACATTATGGAAAGGAGAAAAATTATGATTTCATTTATATTGTGTCTGTTGCTGTTAACCATTTTATTCGGAATCGCATATAAGATTACCGGGGCAATTTTAAAGGCCTGTGTGTGGCTGCTGATCCTGTTGCCCATCGGCCTCATCCTGTCGGGCGTGGGAGTGATCTTCTGCTGTACAATCATTTTAATACCGGTAGGGATCGGAATTATCAAGGCCGGGATCCGGATGATATTGCCGGGGTAAAGAAATAAAATGATAACAGACTGCCTGATGTGTGGTAAAATAAAGTTATCGCATATCAGGCAGTTTCATTATTATTGATATATAGTATTGATAAATCAGGAAAGGTGATGGCATATGGAGATCAAAAGTATACTGATCAAAGATACAACGAGAGAAGAGCGGATCCGCATTATACAGGAGGGTTTGAACCAGTGCGGTGGAGCCTGTGACTTCTGCAACGGTTGTGATAATCTGGGCGGTGGTTCCGTGGATACATTTTATGAACCGTACATTAACGGGGAGAAGGAACTGCGGCAGCTGAATGAGGAATACAGAAGCAACATGGGACTGGTGAGATAGGAGACGGGCTATGTTTTTCATACCGTGTATTAAGTGGAATAAGCACTATTATGTGCGGACAAGCTGCTGTAATACGCTGTATGAACTGGATCCGGAGATGGGAAAGGCCATTGCCCGGGGAGAGCAGGTACTGATTCGCCCGGAGCATTTGCAGAGAATTTCAAAAGTGACCTATGGGTATAACTATAAACATTGCAATTACTGTGGGTATGAGACAGCAGAAAATTTTGAGTATTGCCCAAAGTGCGGTAAGAAATTTTAAAAGCGAGAGGGGACGTGAATCTGTCTCGATTTCAAAAGGGAGTGTTACTCACAAGGACCATTGTCTTTCCAGGCACCTTTCCATTTTGGTTTTTCTGTGGAACGTTTTGGTAGATTCATAGTGTTCATCAGGCGGTCCACTCTGCCGAGACTGATGTTTATGCCATAATCACGTTCTAATACACGACGGATCTTGTAAGCACCAAGAGAGTTATCGTAATCAGTATAGATTTGTAAAAGGTGCTTACGAATCAACGGATTTTCTTTTGTACGAGGTGCTAAATCTGAATAAAAGTGCTTGTAATAAGTACTGCGATTTATGCGAAGAACTCGACAAAGAGTTTTGATATCGTATTGATGACGCAGCTTATGCACGGCATCTAATCGTTGCTTGAGTGTGGCGTGAATATGGCAATCGCTTTTTTTAGTATTTGGTTTTCTTCTTCCAGCTGAGCCATACGTTTTTGAAGCTCTTTCACCTGCTTTGCAGTAAGAACTTCACCGTCATCAGTTTCAACAGTTGAATACTGTTTGACCCATCTGGAAAGAGCAGTTTGAGATACGCCGTACTCTTTGATAAGAGAGGCCTGAGTTTTACCATTGTGGTAAAGCTCAACGAGGGTTCGTTTGAAATCCTCATCGTAATGTTGTTTTGTGGACATAAAAGATACCTCCTTTTGGTGTCTATGTTAATAGTAAGTCTATTTAACCAATGTGTCCACTTTTATAAGTATAATGCAGGTAGTACACATGATAAGAATTGCTGTTTGTGATGATGAAAATGTAATTGTGAATCAGATAGAGCATATAATTTCTGAAGTATGCAAGCGGGAAAGCATTCCCGTGAATATTGATGTTTTTTACAGTGGTAGGGAACTCAAAAGGCAGGTTACATCAGGAACAAAGTATGACATCATCTTTTTGGATATTCAGATGAAGGGTGGCGATGGCATCACTGCGGCTGAAAATATACGGAAGGTGGATGATAATGTACTTCTGATTTATGTATCAGGCTATGATAAATATATGATGGAATTGTTCCGGTTGGATGTATTTGGATTTATAAAGAAACCAATCGATGAGGAGATATTGACAAAGACATTTCTGGAAACTTATCAGAGAGTCTGCAGTAAAATGGTCTATTTTACCTTTTCTTATAAGCATGAAGAATATAAAATTCTATGTAAAGAGATTTTATACTTTGAAAGCAATGTCAGGAAAGTTACAATATATACGCAAAACGGGGAGCATTACACATTTAACGGGAAACTGTCAGAGATAGAACAAAAAATGTCAGATGGAAAAATACCTTTTTTGAGAGTACATCAGTCTTATCTGGTAAATTATTATTTGATTAGATCAAGGACAAAAATAGAAATAACGTTGGTAAATGGGAAGAAACTGCCTATAAGCGAAGAACGGCAGAAATACTTTAACCAACAATACAGCCATCTTCTGGGAGGGGAAATCAATGTATAATCAAATAGAAGATATTCTATTAAATATTTCTATTGTTATCGCAACCGTATGGATTGTAAAAAGATTTTGGGGAAGCTTTTTTGAAGAAAAGCAGAATAGTATACTTTCTGTTTCTCTGTGGATTGTTTATTGCATATTCCAATTTTTCTTTGGTTATCATAATGGGCGCCTGCAAATTTTTGCAACCATTCTGAACATTTTACTGATTCTGTCCATAGCGATGGTTGCCTACCAAAGCCGTGGAAAGGAAAAATACTTTTTATTGGCTACATTCTATGCAGGCTGGTCGTTGATTGAGGTCTTTGTCTTTTCCCTAATCAATAGCTTTGACATAGGGGAAAGCCAGCAAAGGGATATTATTGGGTTGGTATTATCGAACATCCTGATGATCCTTTCTGTATATGCACTGTCGATGGTGGCAGAAAAAAGAAAGGAGAGTCCGGTACCGGGAAAATATTTTTTTTTTCTCCTGTTGGTGCCAGTGGGAAGCATAGTCATTGCAATCAATGAATTTTGCTCAGAAGGAAAGTCCTTTTTTGCTGTTATCACTATCAGCATTCTTATCTTATTTAATGTCATTATTTTTGAATTGTATGTAAAAATAAATAAAGTTTTTGCTTATGAAAAAGAACATACAGTTTATGCCCAGCAATTTGATATGATCGAAAAAATTACGGTATCGCAAAAAAAGATGTTGGAGGAATTTTATGAGGACAGGCACAATCTGCTGAATAAACTTATTGTTTTAAAAAACAGCGTTGAAAACAGTGATAAAGAGTCTGTAATCAGAAACCTGAATCAGATTATCAAAAACAGCAATATTTCCGAAAACATTTCCAATACCGGCAACAGTACCATTGATTGTCTGATTAATTTCAAATATGCCGTTGCTAAGGAATACGGGATTACATTTCAGTTAAAAATATTTATTCCAGAGGAGCTTTCCATGGAACCATGTGATATTGGCATAGCACTGGGAAATGCACTGGATAATGCAATAGAAGCTGTCCGGGACTGCAGGCAGCACCAAAAGGTGATAGAAATATCCATGGGAGTGAAAAAGCAGGCGCTGGTCATGCTGATAAAGAATCCATATGAGCATGTCTTAAAAAACGACAGAAGCGGAAAATATCAATCCACAAAAACAGAAAGCGGCAGACATGGATATGGATTAAATTCCATAGCAAGAATTGCAGAAAAGTACCAGGGCGAAATTCTAGTGGAAGCACAGGATTCTGTATTTTGCCTGACCGTTGTTATGAATTTGCCGGAAAATTGACAGCTATTGCCGTATTTTTGACATATTAGGGATTATTTTGAGGGGAATATGATACCTGACTTTGGGAGTTGAATCTTAAAATATGGTGCTAAGCCACGGATTAAAACCTGTGGCTTAGCATTTTTTCTGATGTCTCCGTCGTTTAAAAAGTAGGAACTTAACGGCAGGCCGATAAGTGCTGAAAATTCTTTTATAAATTTAGAACCCCGTGCAAGGTTGATATACTTTCGGTCTGATATTTTACAACTCGGAACTCATGGATAAAATTAAAGATATCCTAAAGACGGATGACCGTTGTCATGAATCTACTGGAAAATTGACAGCTATTGCCGTATTTTTGACATATTAGTGATTATCTTGCGGGGAATATGATATGATTACAAAAATAGTTCATTAAGGGGGTATACATAATGAAGAAAAATGAAAAGAAAACTGTATTAGCAAAAGCATTAACATCCGTTGCTGATGGAATGTTATCAAAAGCTGCAAACAGCAGATGTGCACTCATATACCATCAGCCTAAACAGCCGGAAGAAGTGAGGAAATTCAGGAAAAACAAATAAATGAGAAAAGTAGCAAAGTTGTTGACAGATTATGTTATCAAAAAGAGCATGGTTGATGAAGCAGATCGGGAAGTCTATGAATATGGATTTGTCATAACCTTGGAAGTTGGGTTATTTTTGGTTGCAAGCTTGTTCATCGCACTGAAACTCGATATGGTCTTAGAAGGGATATTTTTCTTTGTGATTTTCTCACCATTGCGTTCCTATGCAGGTGGTTTGCATTTGGAAAAATTCTGGATATGCTTTGTTTTGTCATGCTTAACATATATTACTACTCTGCTTGTAGTTAAGAATCTCTGTTTACATGAATTTGTTTCACTTATTGTATTATTCGCCCTGGAAGTATTTGTGTATGTGTTATATCCAGTTGAGAACAGAAACAGGGAGATAAACGAAGAAGAGAACAAGTGTTTTAAAATAAAGCTGATGAAATATTTATGCTTGGATTTTTTTATCGGAATAGTTTGCACTATATTTGAAAAGGATAGCTACTTCTTGGAGCTAAATATAATATTTTTAATAGTTGTAATCACAATGCTGATAGGGAAATGCAGAAATCATTTGAAAAATGTATGTAAAAGCTATGTTCCAGGAAAAGGTCTCTGGTAGCTGGGTCAATGTGGAATCATGGGAAGATTCGAGCAATACCATAACAGCATCTGGCTTGGAAATATATCTGGTTTCCAGAGGTACATATCGAGTTACAATGACGTGTAGTGTTAATGGAGAAATTAAAACGGCAACATCGGCAGAAAAGAATTATCAGTTTGTAGAAAAATGTAATGTGTATTGCAGGTGGGGAAATCTGCTTTGCAACTATGGATGGGAGTGGTGCCCATGAAGAGTCTATAATGGCGAGAAATTTGAGAAGTGAAACGGAGGAGATTTTGAATGAAAATATTGACAAAAGTTATGGATTTACTTGCATTATCGGTTATCTTGTCTTTTATGATTTTGATGTTTTCAGGATGCCAGATGGCTTCCGGTACTCTTTCCGAAAAGGAAATTACTGTGTTTAACACAGAATTTTTCAATGGTGACATAACGAACATGAACAATATGCTGTTATCCAGCGAGTATAGTCAACCAGATGAAATTAACTTGTTTGAGTTATTTTATAATGGCGTTGGAGGAGCGTTTGGCGAAGTATCGGAGGATGAACTGTCAATGCTGACAGAGTTATGTAGTGATGCCCCGTATTTGGATATCATAAAAATCACAGCAAATGAAATGGATGCTTTTTTGCAGGAAAAAATGGGAATAAGTCTGGCGGAGACAAAAAAGACAGGCTTGGACAGTTTCTATTATTTGGAGCAATATGACAGTTACTATCTGATTATGGGAGACTCGAATTTTGATTGGTGTATGGTTACTTCCGGAACTTGGGAGTCAAATAACAAACTCATACTGAAATACGAAAAAGAGTATGAGGGGGGGCAATGGGTGGTCATTTTACAAAAGACGGATGATGGTTATTTGTTTATTTCTAACCAGAAGGCAGATTAAACAAGTTCAGACGAGAAAGAGAGGTATTTTATGAAGAAAAAGAGGAAGCAATGAAAAAGTATATTGCGAGTTTTTTAGCTATTTGTATGATCTTTGTTATGGTTCCGATTTTGCCCGCAGAGGCGGCTGGCCTGGAAGATACAGAAAGGGTGGAGATACTTGAGTTGGTAGAAAGCTACATGGATAGTCGGGAAACAGCAGTCATGACCGGGGACACGGAAAGCTTGAGAACAGTGGCTGTCAACGGCATCGTGAACGATGAAAATGCTCACAGAATTACATTGTCCGAAAATAACGTCAGCGTTTCTGATATGTCTTTTCAAATTTCTGGGATTGACATAGAGGATACAATAACTTTTGTGACATTATATGAGAGCATGGAATATGTAGATGACGGTGTTGTGAAGACTGCAGACATTGAACACAACCTGACTATCATGTACGATGAGGCATATGATGTAGCCAAAGTAGTGTCTGACAGTTATAGGGAGACTGTGTCAGGATTCCAATCCTGTTCTTATGTTTCTGAAGAAATTCAAGCTGTTAGTGAAGCGTTATACAGCTTGAATTCCATAAATACTGATTATTGTGCTGAAATTGTCAGAGTTGCAGAATCCCAGGTTGGGTATAAAGAAAAGGCTTCCAATTCAGACTTGGATAGTTTCACAGCGAACGCCGGTTCTGCAAACTACACCAAATATGGTCAATGGTATGGGCTTAACCCCGCAGCATGGTGTGCAATATTTGTTAGTTGGTGCGCAAGTGAAGCGGGCGTATCAACATCCGTTATTCCTAAGTATTCTTCCTGCTCGACAGGAATGAAGAATTTCAAAGACATGGATTGTTTTTATTACAGTTCTGCTTATAACGGAAGCTATACACCTGAGGTCGGCAATATTTTCTTTACGGGCACGAGTACAACATCTAGTAGCCACACTGGCATTGTAGTTGAGGTGTCAAGCACACAGATTACTGTTGTGGATGGAAACTGGAGTGATAAGGTTTCGAGACATACGTACAATTTAACAGATAGCAGTCTTATAGGATTTGCAAGCCCGATTTATTAAACATAAATATTTGACATTAAAGTAGCACAAGGAGAAAGAACTTGGTTATATTGAGCAGATTATAAAAGGTAATGTAAACCGAATTATGAAAAAATCGTATTCCTTTCCATTGGGGTGAACGATTATATTTTGCTTACGAAAGCCCCGTCAAGGTTGAATTTAACGGCTTTCAGTCCGGTCTTGACTGATCTTCCGATGCAAAATTTTGGTCACCCAAGCCAAAGAAAGGGGAGGTAAAGGCACAGCCTTGGAACACTTGATTTTACTGGAGTTGGGGTGATTTTGAGCGTATAAAGTTGACACTACCTATAAAAAATGGGAGGGTGAAATATGAAGAAAAGAATAATATCTTTGGCAATTGCTGTTATGTTCGGATGCTCTATTTATACTTCTGCTATTACTACATATGCAGAAGAAGCATGTGGAGAAACGGATACTGTGAGCAAGGGAACTTTACTTTATGAGACAGAGGTAATAACACAAAAAGATTATGACGAAGGATTCCAAAATTATGCCCTTTCTGCAGCAACAGTAGACTTGGCAGTAAGTATGCACACTTTTTCCAACAATAATTTGGCAAATGTTGTCGGTGTTGTAAGAGATTATGATACAGAAGCCTTTATTCCAAATGCTACAATTTCTGTAGATGGGGAAGTTGCGGTCATTACGGGTGAAGATGGACGTTTTCAAATAAAAAATCTCCCTTCAGGAACATACGATTGGGAAATAAATGCAGCAGGGTATTTTGCGGCAAATTATAGTAATTATGATGTTGACAGTGCGGATGGAACTACAATTTTTACATTCTATATAAATGATGACTTTTCTGTTTCGCAGGATAGAGAAGAAATAATGCATGATATAGGAGGACAAACTGTACTGCCTTCTATTATAGATAGAGGAAATTTTGCAACATCATCTGTTGCCAGAGCAATGAGTTCTGTTCCGGATGTAAGCAATTCTATTGCGGTTTACTATAATAATCAAACAAAAACTGTTGATAGAGAGACATATATCTATACTGTATTATCTTCGGAACTTTACGGAAAAAGTTATTACACTGGTAAAGGACTAACTTCAACACAGGTTAGTGAATTGTATGAAGCACAGGCAGTGGCGGCAAACACCTTCTTAGAGTATGCGCTGAGTGTTTATTCGAATCATTCGGGTAAAGATTATAAGGTTTGCTCATCTTCTTGTTGTCAGGTATATGATCCTACTAAGGTTACCGAGGAGGCAATAGATGCAACGGCAAATATTTTTTATACTTCTGGAGGTAAATCTAAAACGGATATTGTAATGTATAAACCATCATCTACAACTTATGATTATATTTGGGGTGCCTTTTTCTCAAGCTGTAGTGGTAATGGAACAAAAGATCATTCTACGCAGCCTGCTTTGAAAGCTGTAAGTTGCACAGATATTGCAACTGGTGCGGGAGGACATCGTTACGGGCTATGTCAAATGGGTGCCGCATTGCGTGCAAAAAATGGTGATTCCGCATCGAATATTTTGTTGTATTATTACACTGATTGCAGGATCATATCCTGCACATTAAAATAGAAAATGTGCCAGAAAGAGATTAAGACGAGTATGGGTAAGATGAAAAATAAGGTTTTGCCGGTCTCTGTTCTTGTGTTGTTTATGCTGATGTGCATCAATGCGTGTGGAATATCGAAATCCAGGGATAGTGCTGATATGGTCTCAGAGCTTAATAACAGGATTATAGAAAAGGTAGCAGAGAATTACGAAGAAGGTAACATCAGTGCATTAGATATTGTTATAGTTCGGATTGATTTTGGTTCTTTCTCGCAAGATAATGCCAGTGAAATATTCGTGTTATGCAAGATTTTGAATACCCCTCATGTTGCAGGATTGGATAAAACGGTGGGTATCCTTTTAGATGCTGATTCATTAGAAATGGTAGCATATAAGGAGTTTGCGGCTGATAAAGTAGTTATAAACTGTATTCAAGCGAGTGACGGACAAAGCAGAATATTGGTATCAAAAACCACAACATATCAAGGAATATCAACACAGGAAATTCAGCTTTTAGCTGTCGAAGGCAGTCAATGGGTAGAAATTCCGATAGATGCGCTAAAGATCATTGGAGATGAATCTTTTTATTATATGGATATAGTAGATGATTTGATTATTGTGGCATCTGAGGATAAATTGATAAGTTCTGAAGAAATCGTAGCAGTATTAAAGTGGAACCCTGAGACAGAGCAGTTTGTTTTGGAACAGTAACGGGTTTGGCGGTGTGCAAGTCCAAATTATTAAATAACAATGTGCATAAAGAAAAGCGGAAATCTGGCTATATTAGATGAAATCACCATGACCACTAATTCCTTTGTCTATCAGAATGCTGAAAGCGGTGATGCTAAAGTTTAATTTTTATTTAAAACCGTATTTTCCAAAGAGGGAAGAAGTTCGGCAACCGTAACTTTTTCCACGGAGTCAGCTTTCGTACCTTTTGTTTTAGGCTTCTTAACCCTGGTTTTAAGAGGAGAAAACCGGCGCATTTTAAACTCTGGTTTAACCATTATCACCGTCAGAAATCCAGAAGTAAACAAAAGTAAACATATTATTTGATACTTTGAGAAATCAAAAAAATCGGAAACGCTGTATTTATCAGCATTTCCGACCCTTTTAACCTAATAGCGAGAGGGGGATTCGAACCCTCGACACTGCGGGTATGAACCGCATGCTCTAGCCAACTGAGCTATCTCGCCATATGACCAACCGAAGTTGGAATGGAACCTATAGGGCTCGAACCTATGACCCTCTGCTTGTAAGGCAGATGCTCTCCCAGCTGAGCTAAGATTCCATTTCATTGCTCTCGCAATCGACTTGTTCAGTATACAATGTGAGTCACACTTTGTCAACACGTTTTTTGATATTTTTGTAAAAATTTTGTATGCAATTAGAACAATAATAGCAAAGAGCAGGAAATTACAGGGCTTTCTTTACACTGATAGCCTTCATAGGACACATTTCCTGACAGCAGAAACAGGAAATACAGCCCTTTCTGCGAAATTTTGCCTTGCGGTTTTCTATTTTGATCACATGAGCCGGACAACTTTCCGCACATTTTCCACATCCCACACATTTTTCCGGTGTCAGCTGGGGATACGATTTCAACAGTCGGGAAGCTACGAACATGAAAGGTTTACGTAAAAATTTCGGCACACCGTTGGTAAAATCCAGTTTGATGGTATCCGGCTTCTGAAAAGGAGACAGTCCTTCCGGAACCGTATCACCCACAAGAGTCAGATCCTCCGGATGTGCCAGCCCTCTTTCTAATGCCTGGCGCAGCATGGCGATCTCCGTTGGCTCTAATCCCATGAGTTTTGCGGCAAAACAGTCCTGTGTATAAAAATCTTTTGCTGTCAGCAGCATATGCAGGGGATGCGATGTGCCGCCGGTAGGTCCATTGCCCTCCATGGCATCGATGGCGTCGATGACGGTGAGCTGTGGAGCCACGGTCTGTGCCAGCTCCAAAAGCATATTGGAGAAATCCTCTATCTCGGGCCAACGGTAGTGCATCTGGGGCTTTTCCAGTCCAGGAATAGTGCCGAAGAGATTCTTGATACCGCCGGAATAACCGGTCATGGCATGGGTCTTTAATTTACAGATATTAATGATGTAATCAGCTTCCACAATGGGAGTGATCAGGTGGAAGCTGTGATTCTTAAATCCTGTCGGACAGTTCACGGTCTGTGCAGAAAAGTCCATGTTCAGTGTAGCCCCTTCGCCCAGCGTATCCATACCGCATACATGATATACATGCTTCATGGCCTCGGCATTGTAGAGACCGCCGGAACTTTCCGCAATGGTAATATGCTGAATACCCTGTTCTCGCAGCCATCGTACCACCGCCTTTACCACCAGCGGGTGTGTAGTGGCTGGAAAATCAGGTGACTTTGCCATGACGAGGTTGGGTTTGATGACGATCTTCATCTCCGGGCGCAAGTCTGCGGCGATGTTCAAAGCCTCCATACTTTTGCAGATGGCGGGATAGATCAGTTCTTCGTTATATTCCGGTACGATGTGTAATGTCTGTATCATAATGACCTCTAAAGTGGTTTATTTTCTATATAGTACATGAATTTACTTGTTTTTTCAATGCTTCCGTGCTATACTACGAAATGTTGTTGAGATTTGATGGAAGAAATCAGAAGCGCATCGCAATGATTTCTTTTTTTGTGCAACAATTCAGAACCAAGGTTATTTTCATAAATGCACGTGAAATGCTTGCATTTCAAAGGGCATTTTTGAAAATGACTTTGGTGAGAACCCAGACATTCGCAAAAGGAAAGTCTCAAAGAGACGATTTTGCGAATGCGGTTCTGAATTGTTGTGTGGAGTTAATTAAAAGGAGCATTCAGTGAGTTATTTTTTGGAAAATGAAGAAGCAGTAAAGGAACAGGAAATTTTGCAGGACGAGACAAGCGTGCAGCAGGAAAATGAGCAGGACGGCATCGCCTCCATCGAGCCGTTATTGGACAACCGCATTGTGCGCGCCATCCGTGAGATGGGTTTTGAGAAGCTGTCTCCGATCCAGGAGCAGGCGATTCCCTATTTATTACAGGGTGAGGACATTATCGGACAGGCACAGACCGGAACGGGCAAGACTGCTGCATTCGGCATTCCGGCGATCCAGCACATCAATCCCGATGTGAAGAAGTTACAGACCATTATTTTATGTCCTACCAGAGAACTGGCAATCCAGGCCGCGGAAGAACTGCGGAAAATCGCTAAATACATGCATGGCATCAAGGTGCTTCCCGTTTACGGTGGACAGGATATCAGTCGTCAGATCGCAGGATTGCGGGGCGTGCAGATTATCGTGGGAACCCCGGGACGCGTCATGGATCACATGCGCAGACATACCATCAAACTGGATCTGGTGAACATGGTGGTATTGGATGAGGCAGATGAGATGCTGAACATGGGCTTCCGTGAGGATATGGAGCTGATCTTGGGACAGATTCCCGGAGAGCACCAGACGGCACTGTTTTCCGCTACCATGCCGAAGCCGATCCTGGAGATCACGGACCGGTTCCAGAAGGATGCAAAAATAGTAAAAGTAGCGGCAAAAGAACTGACGATTCCGTTGGTATCCCAGAAATTCTACCGTGTGAAAAATCAGGACAAGGATGCAGCCTGTGTAAGGCTGTTAGAGTACTATCAGCCGAAGCTGACCCTGATCTTCTGTAATACGAAGAAAAAGGTGGACGAACTGGCGGATCTGTTGAAGCAGCAGGGCTTCCAGGCAGAAGGGCTGCATGGCGATCTGTCCCAGGCGCAGCGTGATGTGGCCATGAACCGTTTCCGTAACGGCGGAGCCAGCATTCTGATCGCTACGGATGTGGCAGCCAGAGGTATTGATGTGGATGATGTGGAAGCTGTCATTAATTACGATATTCCGCAGGATATCGAGTACTATGTGCACCGTATCGGCAGAACCGGCCGTGCCGGAAGAAAGGGCAGATCCTTTACCTTTGCCAACAGTAGGGAGATCGGTAAGATCCGCGAGATCGAGAGAGTCTGTCATACCACCATTACCGAGAAAAAGCTTCCCGGCGCAGCAAAGGTTCTGAAAGCGAAAGCGGATAAATATCTGAACAAGGCGTGGGAACTGCATGAGCACGAAGACGTTGAACTGATGAAGAGCTTTTTACAGCGGAAAATGGAAGAGGAAGGCTGCGATGCACTGGATCTGGCGGCAGCCATGCTGAAATATCAGGTCGGCGACAAGGGCGAGGAGATCGCCGCAGATGATTATGTACAGCGCCGCGGACGGTTCGGAGAGAAGGGACGTTTCGGCAGAAACGATGGCGAAGGCCGTGGTTTCGGCAGAGGAGACGGAAGACGGAGGTTCAGCCGCGAAGACGGGGACCGCAGAAGATTCGGCCGTAGTGACAGAGACCGCAGAGATGATGGCAGCACCGGTTCCGGAGAGGACAGAAGACGTCGCAGAGACGAGAACCGCGAGGACGGAAGAAAATGGAGCGGTCGCGACAGAAAGGCAGCGGACCGTAAATACTCCGGGGACAGAGCGGAGAGAGAAGCGAAAAAGAGAAAGAAACGGGAAGAGCCGGGCATCGGTAACAGCTTCCCCAAGAGAAAAAAATCTTAAGTAGATGAGGAATTTTATGTATTTGCCGCAAAAGCCGCAGTTGTGCTTTCGCGGCAAATCGTGTATAGTTAGGAAAGAATAGATAGGCATAATTCAGAAAGGTCTGCGGTATGAAAACACTGAAAAAACAGATACCTTATATCCTGTTGGGAGCCACACTTCTGCTCCTTTTGGGACTTAATATTATCAGCCAGGATCACTGGCTGGATTCCGATATGGCGGCAGAGATGATCTTTTCCCGGATCCTTGCGGGGGAGCATCAGATGGTTTCAACGACGAACTGGTATTATTCCACGGAGTTCCGTGTGCTGTATACACAGCTGATCATGGGACCGCTGTTCCGGATCTGCAACAACTGGCATGTGATCCGCACGATCACGAATCTGGTGTTTTACGGGCTGATGCTGGCTTCCTATTATTATTTTATGAAGCCGTTAAAGGTATCCAGAAGGCTTACGGTGTTAAGCTCCTGTCTGTTGCTTTTGCCTTTTTCCGAGACCATGATGACACACATGCAAATGGGCAATACCTACATGTCCCATGTGATTCTGGTGTTGTGGTTCTTCGGTATGTATCTGCGGCTGTGCAGTGGAGAATACAGTACAAAACGCAAGGTCAGCCTGTGGATCTTCTATGTACTACTGGCTATTGTCTGTGGAATGTCCGGCGTACGTTACCTGCTGGCATTACAGTGCCCGCTGGTACTGACTTCCTTTTTCTATCTGCTGGGTGGTGAGGAATTTCAGAGCTTCCGCGGAGAGATGACAAAGGAGCATTTCCGCTCTTTACTTTCTACGGACAGGATGCGATATTTTCTGTATAGTCTGGCGGGGGCATTTTTCGCGGTAGCGGGCTATGGCATCAATGTAGTGTTCATCAGTCACAAATACGTATTCCAGACCTATGGTGCCACGAATTTCATTGCTCTGTACCACGGGGTGCTGTTTGACCGGATCCAGAATGCAGTAGGCTGTCTGTTAATGCTTTTTGGTTATATTCCCGACAAGGGCTTTTTATCCCTGCGTGGTATTGTGACCATGGCGGCCTTCGTAATGCTGGGCATCTACGGATATGTTACGGTGAAGAACGGAAAGATAAAGCAGAGTACAGGATTTCGCAGCCTGATCACACTTTTCCTGAAAGTCAGCTTTGTCCTAAATCTGTTTGTGTTTATTTTCACCACCAGCACCATGGTGCCGCGGTATTATATTACGATTTTTATTTTTGCACTGCCGGTATTGTGCTTTTATCTGGAAGAGGAGAAAATGCCATTTGACCGTCTGGCGGTGACGGCGTTGCTTACAATCTGTCTGATCCTTGGAACGGGCAAAACGGTGATGTCTTTCCTGACGGTGGACAAGAACGAAACGAAGCGTCCCGTGGCGCAGTTCCTTGCGGAAAACGGGTATGATTTTGGCTTTGCTACTTATAATAATGCCAATATCATTACAGAGCTTACCAATGGCGAAGTGGAGATCGGCAATATCGGAGATCCCGAGCACCTGGAGTATTTCAAGTGGTCTTCGCCTATGAAATATTATGAGGAAGGGTATCATGCCGGGGAGACATTCCTGCTCCTGACGGCGGAGGAGTGTGCGGAATATGCAGAGGCTCCGGCATTAAAGCAGGGCGAAAAGGTATATGAGGACGGCAGTTATACAGTCTATGTATTCGACAGCACGGAGGAACTGATGAACTGTGCTGTGGCGAGACAATAATGACAGAGATTTGACATATTGCAGACGATATTGGCGCCCGGTACTGGCTGCAACGGGACAGAACGGTTTGGGGACTGGCTGGTTGGAGAAGCCGGTGAGACACAGGGATGCCGGTATTTTTTTAAAAATAGCGTCTGCGGAAAGGTTGTAAGTATGAGAATCGGAATGGGATATGACGTACACCGTCTGGTGGAGGGAAGAGACCTCATCATCGGCGGCGTGAAAATACCTTATGAAAAGGGACTTTTGGGACATTCGGATGCGGATGTCCTGCTCCATGCGATCATGGATGCGCTGTTGGGAGCAGCGGCGCTGGGGGACATCGGGAAACATTTCCCGGATACAGATCCCGCATACAAGGGTATTTCTTCCATAAAATTGCTGGAAAAAGTGGGCGAGCTGCTGGAAGAAAATCATGTGTTTATCGAAAATATCGATGCGACGATCATTGCACAGGCACCGAAGATGCGCCCGCATATCGATACCATGCGGGAAAATATCGCGAAAGCCCTGCTGATCGATGTGGGACAGGTCAATGTGAAAGCCACTACCGAGGAAGGACTGGGATTTACCGGCAGCGGAGAGGGGATCTCCTCTCAGGCGATCTGTCTGGTGACTACGCCCTATGACCTTACGGCACAGGCGGTGCAGGGGGGATGTGGAAGCTGCGGAGGATGCCCGAAGAGCTGATAATTTCGGAAAATAAGAACTTGACAAATGGGTCGATAGGATATAGACTTTGATTAGAACAAGGTCTGTATACTATCGACCTTTTATAATGTGATGAGTGCAAAAAAGCCAATAGGGTTGCATAATTGGCAAGGGCTGGATTAAGAAGGATACAAGGAGGAATGGGAATGTATCAGATGACGGAGACAGAATACAGATTTGCTGAGCTGATCTGGGAGGAGGAACCCATCGGTTCCGGAGAACTGGTAAAACAGTGCGCGGAGAAGTTCGGCTGGAAGAAATCCACTACCTATACGTTTATTAAAAAGCTTTGTGAGAACGGTATTTTCAAAAATGAGAATGCCATCGTATCTTCCGTATTGAATAAGGAGGAATACCACAGAGCCCAGGGGGAGGCTTTCGTGGAGAAGGCTTACGGCGGTTCGCTGCCGAAGATGATAGCCGCATTTATCCAGAGCAAGAAGCTCAGCGCGGCCCAGATCGCCGAGATCGAAGCTATGATCGAGGATTATAAGAGCTGACGGAGAAAACAGCTGCGGCACCGGAGGGGCAGTGGGTGCTTTTGGAAGAATAAAATACTATTGTGATTACAAAGGTTCTATGCTAATATAAATGGCATAGGGCCTTTTTCTATTATCAGATCTGTTTTCTATTAGAATCCAATGTCGGAGAAATTTTCCAATCCATTGAAATTAGGTAGAAAATATGCTTTTAACTTCATTCTTGCAACTAAAAACAGTTGCAAAAAACAAGCAGAAAAAATATAATATAATTAACAAGGGGTACAAATGGGACAAAAGGAAAAACTAATTGAACAGTTAAAAAGCAGACCGAAGACATTTACCTTTCATGATGCGGAAGTTTTATTGGATTATCTGGAATTTACGAAATCCAATAAGGGGAAAACCAGCGGTTCCAGAGTGATGTTTACCAGTGAGGAGCATGGGAGTATATTACTACATAAGCCGCATCCGCAAAAGGAATTGAAAGCATACCAGGTCAGACAATTATGTGATCTGTTGGAACAGGAGGGATTGATTTGAAAAATACGATGGAATATAAAGGGTATGTCGGCAGCGTAGAATTTTCCGAGGAGGATGGGATTTTTTTCGGAAAGGTAATGGGGATTCGTTCCCTGATCTCTTATGAGGGAACCGATGCCAGGAGTCTGGTAGAGGATTTTCATGGGGCGGTAGATGATTATCTGCAACTGTGTGAAGGACAGGGGAAAGCTCCGGAAAAAGCATACAAGGGAAGCTTTAATATCCGGATCGCGCCTGAGACTCATAAGCAGCTTGTGATCCATGCAACTGCATGCCAGATGTCACTGAATGAATATGTGAGGGAAACGTTGGAAAAAGCAGTGATGTAGAAAACTCCGGGGTTGACAAAACCCGTATTTTTGCATATCTTATTTAGTAGGAATTATCATTTATAGAATAAAGGCATGGAACAGGAAAAGTACTTTTCGGTGGGACGCCAGAGAGAAGCTGTTAGAAGCTGGGAGCGGCTTTCGTCTGAGGAAAAGGAAGTGCGCCTGTGAGCTGATCTGGGGAACGTTAACAGTAATCAGTATCCGGATCCGGTAAGCACCCGTTATGTGCATGGCGTTTTACGCCAGAGTGAAGGGCATCGTCCCTTAAGTAGAGTGGAACCGCGGATAAATTCGTCTCTAAGAGAAGAGTTTGTCTGCGGTATTTTTTTGAGACGATTCAAATATCAATTTGCAAAAGATGTCTGAATAGTCGAAGTATATTTCGAGGTGAGAACATGGGCATCATCAAAAATTTAAAAGAAGAAGTCCGTATTATCAGGGAGCGTGACCCGGCGATCCATTCTTCCATGGAGGTACTTTTGTATCCCAGTTTCAAGGTCATGATCCATTACCGACTGGCTCACAAGCTATATGTGAGCGGGCATTATTTCTGGGCCAGATATATTTCCCAGCGTGGTGTACGTAAGACGGGCATTGAGATCCATCCCGGCGCGCAGATCGGCAAGGGATTTTTCATTGATCACGGCAACGGTGTCATCATTGGTGAGACTACCATTATCGGCGACAATGTGACCCTGTATCAGGGTGTGACCCTGGGAGGTACCGGCAAGGAACACGGCAAGCGTCATCCGACCATCGGCAACAACGTCATGATCAGTGCGGGTGCGAAAGTACTGGGTTCCTTTACCATCGGAGATAATTCGAAGATTGGTGCCGGAAGCGTGGTCTTAAGTGAAGTGCCCCCCGGATCCACGGTCGTGGGTGTACCGGGACGCGTAGTAAAGCGTAACAACGCAAGCCTCCCCCAGGAGACCATGAACCAGACAGATCTCCCCGATCCGGTGCGGGAAGATATCACGGTATTGCAGCGTGAGAACTCCGAACTGACCAACCGCGTGCTGGAGATGGAAGATGAACTGAAACAGCTACGCAGGCTGGTGGTAATGAGCGAAGAAGCGAAAACTGATAATACAGTTAAGACAGGAAAGGATAAATCATGAGTATTCAAATCTACAACACTTTAAGCAAGAGAAAAGAAGAATTTAAGCCCCTGGAGCCGGGAAAGGTAAAAATGTATGTCTGCGGACCTACCGTATACAACCTGATCCACATCGGCAATGCCCGCCCCATGATCGTATTTGATACGGTGCGCCGTTACATGGAATACAAGGGTTACGAAGTAAACTATGTATCCAACTTCACAGACGTGGATGACAAGATCATCAAGAAGGCCAATGAAGAGGGTGTGGAGCCCAGCGTGATCTCCGAGCGCTATATCGCAGAGTGCAAAAAAGACATGGAGGGAATGAATATCAAGCCCGCTACCAAGAACCCTAAGGCTACCGAGGAGATCGGCGGCATGCTGGATATGATCCAGACTCTGATCGACAAGGGGCATGCGTATCCCGCAGCGGATGGTACGGTATATTTCCGGACCAGAAGCTTCAAGGACTACGGCAAGTTGTCTCACAAGAACCTGGACGATCTGCAGGGCGGTAACCGTTCCCTGTTAGTCTCCGGTGAAGATCAGAAGGAAGATCCCCTGGATTTCGTATTGTGGAAGCCGAAGAAAGAAGGCGAGCCTTACTGGGATTCCTGCTGGTGTCAGGGCCGTCCCGGCTGGCACATCGAGTGCTCTGTTATGAGTAAGCGTTATCTGGGTGAGGAGATAGATATTCATGCCGGTGGCGAAGATCTGATCTTCCCTCATCACGAGAATGAGATCGCACAGTCCGAGGCAGCCAATGACAAGCCTTTTGCAAGATACTGGATGCACAATGCCTTCCTGAACATTGACAACCGCAAGATGTCCAAGTCTCTGGGCAACTTCTTTACTGTTCGTGAGATCTCCGAAAAATATGATCTGCAGGTACTTCGTTTCTTCATGCTGTCCGCACATTACAGAAGCCCGCTGAATTTCAGTGCCGATCTGATGGAAGCAGCAAAGAACGGCTACGAGAGAATCGTTACCAGCGTGGATAACCTGAAGTTCCTGCTGGAAAAGGCAGCAGATGCCGAAATGTCCGAAGAAGAGAAGCAGTTAGTTACCGAGGCACAGGGCTTTGAGACCAAATTCGATGAAGCTATGGACGATGATTTCAACACTGCGGATGCGCTGGCAGCTATCTTCGAGCTGGTAAAATTCGTCAACTCCAATGCGAAAGCAGATAGCAGCAAGGCATTTCTGGAGGCTCTGAAACAGGAAATCGTGACTCTGTCCGATATCTGTGGGCTGATCGTAGACAAGAAAGCGGAAATGTTGGACAGCGATATCGAGGCACTGATTGAAGAGCGTCAGGCAGCCAGAAAGGCGAAGAATTTCGCAAGAGCCGACGAGATCCGTGACGAGCTGTTAGCCAAAGGCATTGTGCTGGAAGATACCAGAGAGGGTGTAAAATGGAAGAGAGCATAACCCTTCTTACGAAAATAAAGGAAGCATTTGCCTGCGAAGGACAGGATGTCCGGGCGTATTCTCCGCTGACCCTGGCCTATATCGGAGACGGGATTTATGAGCTGGTGATCCGCAGCGTGGTGGTGGAGAGAGCTAACCGTTCCGCCAATGATCTGCATAAAAAGACGACACGTTATGTAAAGGCACCGGCGCAGTCTGCCATGATCGAGGCACTGCTTCCGGAACTGACGGAGGAAGAGGAAGCGGTGTACCGCAGAGGACGCAACGCCAAATCATACACCACCGCGAAAAACGCTTCCGTGGCAGATTACCGCAGAGCTACCGGTTTTGAAGCATTGATGGGCTATCTGTACCTGACGGGACAGATCGACCGGATGTTGCAGTTGATCAAAGACGGCATCCGTCTGGCAGGCATGGAACTGTAATAAAAATTCACAATAGAAAGGACAAACATGGGATATCAGGAATTTACCATAGAAGGCAGAAATGCCGTGATCGAGGCCTATCGTGCGGGCAAACCCATTGACAAGTTATTCATTCTGGATGGCTGTCAGGATGGCCCCATGATGACCATTAAAAGAGAAGCAAAAAAGCATGATACATTAGTAAAATATGTGACCAAGGAGCGTCTGGACCAGTTATCCGAGACCGGAAAGCATCAGGGAGTCATTGCCTATGCGGCAGCTTATGAATACGCGGAGGTGGATGATATTCTGGAAGGCGCAAGAAAAAAAGGGGAACCGCCTTTTATTTTCCTGTTGGATAACATTGAGGATCCCCACAATCTGGGAGCCATCATCCGTACCGCCAATCTGGCCGGAGCCCACGGAGTCATCATTCCGAAGAACCGTGCGGCGGGACTGACCGCGACGGTGGCAAGGACTTCCGCCGGAGCATTGAATTATACGCCGGTAGCCAAGGTGACGAATCTGGCCAAGACCATTGAAGAATTGAAAAAGGACGGTCTGTGGTTCGTGTGTGCGGATATGGGAGGCACCACCATGTATGATCTGAATCTGAAAGGCCCGATCGGTCTGGTCATCGGTAACGAGGGCGAGGGCGTAGGACGTCTGGTGAAGGAAAAATGCGATATGGTGGCATCCATTCCCATGAAGGGGGATATCGATTCCCTCAATGCTTCCGTGGCAGCGGGCGTTTTGGCTTATGAAATCGTGCGCCAAAGACTGCAAGGGTAGTCATGTCTGGCACATGTCGCGGCAGATAAACCTGTGAATCAGCTGTCTATCGGCAAATAAGCAGGGAACGGCAGAATGGGAGAGAAGCGCATGACAGAGCATTTCAAATATGAAGAGATGACGGATGAAGAACTCATCGACCAGCTGCGGGAAGGTGACAGACAGGTGATGGATTACATCTGCGACAAGTATAAAAATCTGGTGCGAAGCAAGGCAAAATCCATGTATATTCTGGGCGGAGACAGCGAAGATCTGATCCAGGAAGGGATGATCGGGCTGTTCAAGGCAGTGCGGGATTATGACTGCGGCAGAGATGCCAGCTTTTATACCTTTGCAGATCTGTGTATCAGCAGACAGATGTACACGGCAGTGCAGGCTTCCAAGCGCCTGAAGCACTCACCGCTCAACAGCTATGTATCTCTGTATGAGCGAAGCAGCGAGGGCACGGACAATGAGGAGAAAAATCTTATTGAGGCTCTGGCGGCCAGAACCCAGATGAGTCCGGAGGAACTGTTCCTGGACAAGGAGCGGGTGGAAGATCTGGAGAGAGCTATTGAGACAGAACTCAGCAGCTTTGAAAAACAGGTGCTGGATTTGTACCTGACGGGAATGAGCTATACCCAGATCGCCAAGGTGCTGGGAAGAGACGAAAAGTCTACGGACAATGCCTTACAGCGTCTGAAGAGCAAAATCCGGAGACTGGTGTGATGCAAAATAATGAGAGAAGAGAACACATTCTTGAAAAAATTTTTCAGGAATGTGTTTTTTATAGTTTTTTAATAGAATCTGCAGAGTTGGAATATTGACTTAAAACCCGGCATAGGAGTATACTGCAAATGCTGACCGACCGGCCGGTCGGTTAATAAAGCAAATACATATTCATAACTATTCAGAACCACATTCGCAAAACCGCCTCTGCGAGGCTGTACTGAATAACATGCAGGCATGTTATTTGCTCATGGTGGTTACTTTCGCCCATTGGCTCTGGATAGTTACACATATTTCAGAAAGGCGAAAAGATCATGCACAATACATGGAAAAGAAATTGCAGCGTCGGAATGGCGTTGTTGATGGGAGGCAGTCTGTTGCTCGGAGGCTGCGGCAGCAATGGGGCACAGGATGCTGTGGAGACTTCTGCGGTAGTCGTGGATATGAAGCAGGCCCAGACCGGAAAACTGACCTTGCAGAACAGCTTTGTGGGAACGGTTTCTCCCCAGGAGATGGTCTATGTCATTCCCTTTGCTTCCGGTACAGTGACGGATACTTATTTTGAGGTGGGAGATCAGGTCAATGCCGGGGATGTTTTGTTCAAAATCGATGACTCTGCAGCAAAACTGCAGTTAGAACAGGCACAGCTCAGTGCGGCCAATGTAAGGCAGCAGGCAGACAGTGCCCTGACCACCCAGCAGGAATCCGCCAATATCCAGATGGATAGCAGCAGAGTGCAGGCACAGTCCGGGTATGATCAGGCACAGATTGCGTATGTCCAGGCGAAAAATGCCTATGACCAGAACTATGATGATCTTTCAGATCAGATCGACGCATGCAATACAAATATTACACAGTTGGAGAATGCCATAAAAGCAGCGTCATCCAGTGTGAGCGGCGGAAATGCGGCAAGTGTTGTGCAGATGAAGACGCAGATCGAGACACTGAAAGGAACGAAGAAACAGCTGGAGTCCAGCAGAAATTCTCTGGTGGCTGGAGTCCAGCAGGCGGAATCCGCATACAATGCAGCAAAGAGCAGCATGAATATTGTGGATCGTTCCCAGGCATTGTCCCAGGGACAGGCACTGGAGGATACGAAGAAGCAGCTGTCCACCAGTGAACAGCTGGCAAATGTGGGCGTGGAAAGTGCGGAACTGGCATTATCCTACTACACTGTCAAGGCTCCCATCTCCGGTACGATTCAGAGCAAGGGAGTGGAAGTCAACGGCATTGCCGGAAGCAGCAATCCTGCGTACACCATTGCCAATGAAAATATGATGACTGTGACTTTTCAGGTCAGCGAAGCTGTGAAAAATACACTGACTATGGGACAGGAAGTGACTGTGGAGCGAGGAAATGCCAGCTATACCGGTAACATTACCGAGATTGGAGTGGCAGTGAACCAGCAGACCGGTCTGTTCCAGATCAAAGCAGCGGTAAATGCCGATGGCAGTGCATTGCCCAGCGGTGTATCCGTGAAACTGACGACCGATACCTATCATACGAACGACAGTGCGGTACTGATTCCTTATGATGCCGTGTACTATGATAATACCGGCTCTTATGTATATTTAAGTGTGGATGGCAAGGCCGTGAAGACCTATGTGACCACGGATCTGTTTGATGATACACAGATTTCTGTCATTGAAGGGGTACAGCCCGGAGATACCGTCATCACCAGCTGGTCTCCCAAGCTTATGAACGGTGTGGAAGTCACCGCACCGGTGAAGGCAGAAGAGTAGGGGGAGGCAGCAGAATGAATTTGACAAAGCTTGCTCTGAAAAGACCGGTATCCTGTTTCCTGGTGCTCCTGGCACTGGCAGTATTCGGCATCAGCTCCATTTTCGGATTCAAGATGGAACTGACTCCCGACATTGAGATGCCTATGCTCATCGTCATGGCTACTTATCCCGGTGCAGACCCGGAGAGCGTGGATGAACTGGTGGCATCCGTTATTGAAGATTCCGGTTCCACTCTGAGCGGTGTGGATTCCGTGAATTCTTATTCCTTTGAAAATTATTGTATGGTCTTGTTCACCTATGAATACGGTGTGGATATTGATGAATGTCACAACGATCTCCGTGCGGCCATGGAGACGGCGAAGTTAAGTCTGCCGGATGACGTGGATCAGCCTACCATCATTGAGATGAACATGAACAGTATGGATGTCATGACGATCTCCGCAGTGGAAGTCGGCGATGTGGATCTGTTAAAAGTAGTCAATGAATCCGTGGTACCGGAACTGGAATCTCTGTCCAGCGTGGCACAGGTATCCGTCACCGGTGGTTCCGAGGATTATATCAAAGTAGAACTCAATGAGACCCTGATGAAGCAGTACGGTCTGACCATGTCCAGTGTGGCACAGATGCTGGGAACCGTAGACTTTACTTATCCTGCAGGCAGCGTGACCCAGGGCAGTCAGGACCTCAGCGTGGCGACGTCCATGGAGTACAATACGGTACAGAAGCTGCGGGAAGTACCCCTGATGACCACCAAAGGACAGGTCATTACCTTACAGGATATTGCAAATGTTACCACAGCATCCAAGGATGCTTCCAGTATCAGCCGTTACAACGGACAGGACAATGTCAGCATCGGCATTAAGAACAAGAGTAGTGCCGGTACGGTAAATGCCTGCCGGGATGTGAAGGAAAAATTACAGCAGATCCAGGCGGAGAATCCGGCCATTGAATTTGAGGTCACCTATGATGCCAGCTCCTCCATTATCAGCTCTCTGACCAGTGTGGCAGAGACCCTGTTATTAGGTGTCGTATTGACCATGGTGGTGCTGTTCCTGTTCTTCGGTGATTTCAAAGCCAGCCTGATCGTCGGAGCCTCCATGCCCATTTCCCTGTTCCTGACCCTGATCCTTATGAGTATGATGGGATTCTCCATGAACATCGTAACACTGGGCTCTCTGGTCATTGCCATCGGAATGATGGTAGACTCTTCCATCGTCGTGATCGAGAGTTGTTTCAGAAGACAGAAGAGTACGCCGGATCTGAAACAGGCAGCCTTAGAGGGAACGAAGGAAGTGATGGCTTCTATTATCGCTTCCACCATTACCACCATCGTGGTATATCTGCCGCTGGCCACTATGAAGGGCCTGTCCGGACAGATGTTTGAGCAGCTGGGATTCACCATTGTATTTGCCATGCTGGCATCCCTGATCGCAGCTATGATGCTGGTACCGTTGTTCTACACAGTATTTAAACCGAAGGAAAAAGAAAACCTGCCCATCGATAAGCTGTTGAAGAAATTTACCACATGGTATCAGAAGATCCTGCGGAAGCTGATGAAGCGCAGAAGGACCGTCGTTGGTGTGGCTGTGGCTCTGATGATCGGCACGGTTCTGCTGGCAGGAACGCTGGACATGGAGCTGATTCCTGCAGCGGATGAAGGAGTCGTGGCGGTTACGGTGAATTTCCGTTCCGGTACCACACTGGAAAAAGAGGATGAAGCACTGAAGCTGTGGGAACAGATCGCTGAAGAGGAACCGGATGTGGAATTCTATTCCGTATCCATCAGCGGCTCCAGTGCAACCCTTACTGCAGATCTCATCAAGAAGAGAACCCTGACTACAGCACAGGTAGTAGATAAATGGAATGAGATTGCAGCCGGTATGACGGATATGGATGTTACGGTAACATCTTCCGGCAGCAGTATGAGCTCCATGATGAGCACCAGCAGCTATGAGATCGATTTACAGGGCAGTGACAGGGCAGAACTGGCACAGGCCGCAGAAGACCTGCAGGCAGAGATCGAGAAGATTGACGGTGTCGTAAAGACAGAAAACTCTCTGGCCAACTCTACGACGTTGGCCAAGGTAGTGGTAGATCCTCTGAAGGCAATGCAGTACGGGCTGACACCCATTCAGGTCGGCATGACCATACATAACGTATTAAGCGGTATGAATCCGTTGACGATCACCAATGATGGTTCGGAGTATGCGGTATGGCTGGAATATCCGGAAGGAAGCTATGATGATCTGAACCTGCTGATGGATCTGGGACTGGATACTTCTTTTGGCACCGTGGTACCGTTAAGAGATATTGCAGAGATCAATTACGCACAGAGTCAGGAGACCATCATGAAGCAGGACGGTCTGTATCAGGTCAGCGTGACGTCCACTATGACCTCCGAGAAGATATTTGATGCCCAGAATGCTATCAACGATCTGGTGGATCACACGGTATTCCCGGATTCTGTAACCCCGGCAGACAGTATGATGACGGGAATGATGAACGATGAGTTCCAGGCATTGTTGCAGGCAATTCTGGTAGCTACATTCCTGGTATTCCTGGTGATGGCAATGCAGTTTGAATCCCCCAGATTCTCCTTCATGGTCATGATGTGTATTCCTTTTGCACTGATCGGATCCTTCCTGCTGTTGTTCATTACGCAAAGTACCATTAGTATGGTATCCCTGATGGGATTTCTGATGTTGATGGGTATTGTGGTAAATAACGGTATTCTGTTCGTAGATTCCGCAAATATGCTGCGGGAAGAGGGAATGTCCACTGAGGATGCGCTGGTGGCTTCCGGAAGCATCCGTCTGCGTCCCATTCTGATGACCACGCTGACCACGATCCTGTCCATGATCCCCATGGGACTGGGACTGGGCGATAACGGTGTCATGATGCAGGGAATGGCACTGGTTATCATCGGCGGTCTGACGGCTTCCACGATCCTGACCCTGATCCTGATCCCGACCTTCTATCTGATCTTCGATAAGCGGAGCAGACAGGAGAGAAGAGCGGCTAAGAAGCTGGCAAAATCTCAAAGATCTGGAAAAACGGGGGATGCGGAAAATGAGTAAAATAACCGGATTGGAGGCACCGAACCAGGTGCCTCCCAAGGTGACCGCCATGTACCGGGCAGTCAGCACACTTTTGCGGGAGGACAAGGATATCTCGGAAATGAGCGTGTCCATGATCACCGGGCTGGCGGGCATTGGCAAGGGAACTGCTTATGAATATTTTGATTCCAAGGAAGAGATCATTGTCTGTGCCCTGTTGTATGAAATCCGTACAGTAACGGAGCAGGCTTCCCATCAGATTCAGACCTGTCCGGATCTGGAGACCCAGATCCACAGAATGCTTTTGTTGGTGGAAGAACATTCCCAGTGTGTGGATGCCATCATGGCGTTTCTGCATCTGCTGACGGATCATTCCAAGGAGGGAAATCTTCTGCGGCAACGGATAGCGGAACAGAAGGAAAACGGGCCGGTGGATCTTTTGGTCCGCCAGATCATAGACAGTGCACGGGCGAAAGGAGAACTGCGGGAGGACATTCCGCTGTCTTATATTACCAACGCGCTGTTAGCTCGGATGATTTCCTATTTGATGTACCAGTGCCACCATATCGGTGATGATATGCCCCCAGAAGAGATGCGCAGACTGGTCACCGAAAGCATAATGAATGAATTGTGCAAAAAAAATATATAATTTAAAATAATTCTATTGACAAAGTGAGATACCTTTGATAGAATGTAACACGGTGATTGCATTAGCAGTCACGTGATGCTGCTGTGGCTCAGTCGGTAGAGCGTCGCATTGGTAGTGCGGAGGTCACGGGTCCGATTCCCGTCAGCAGCTCTTTTGAAAAGTGTGGAAACCTTGCAAATACAAGGTTTCCACTTTTTTTGTGTGCCTGAAAGTTTACAGACGATGGTAGACAACCAGAATAAATCAGATGTACACTTGCACGGGCCAACGATTCAGCTTACAATATAAAATAGTAAATTTATGTTCGGACACAAACTAACCCGGTCAGATGAGGAAAACGTATGGAGGAACTGCACAGAGTATGTAAAAATTTCACACGTCATGACAAGAAGACCCGTACGATCCTGCTGTGCGAGATGCTGGAGTACACGAATGTATTTTTGGAGGCGGCATTCCGGGCGGAGGGGTATTCCTTCGAGACTTTAAAGAACCCGGTGAAGGACCGCACTCTGGCACTTCGCTATATCAGTAGCGACTATTGCTATCCGACGGTATTGATCCTTGCACAGTTCCTGGAATATCTGGAAAGCGGGGAACGGGATCCGGAGGAGATCACCTTCATGGAGCCCCAGGCGGGCGGTGCCTGCAGGGCCGGAAATATCTACAATCTGCTCCAGAGAGTGCTGTACCGCATGGTAGAGCAGGGACAGCTGGAGTATGCCCAGATTCCCGTAATCTCCCTGAACCTCATGGGAGAAGAAAAACATACAGGCTTTCGCATTACTCCGTCACTGTTGTCCGGTGGGATTGCTGCCGGATGCTATGGCGATCTGATCATGTGCCTGTACCAGCAGGTGAAGCCCTACGAACAGAATCCGGGAGAGACGGACCGCATCCGCAGTCAGGTGGAAAAGAAACTGTGCGAGAGCATTCGGAGACACAGGAACGGACGGCACACCAGAGAGAAGAATTACCGGTATGCCTGCGAAGTATTTTCGAAGGTACCGGTGAAACCCGGGAAGAAAAAGAGAGTTGGCATCACCGGTGAGATCTATATGAAATATTCGAAACTGGGAAATGACGATATCGAAAGTTTTCTGCTCCGGCAGGGAATGGAGCCTTACAGTGGTGGTTTCATCAACTACTGTCTGTATTTGGTGGATACAGAGCGGTATAAGGCAGAAAAGTACCAGCGCAATCCCATCATGGCGAAAGCCTGTGCCTTTGTGCTCCACCGGTTGTGTGAGGCACAAAAACATCTGCTTACGGTGATCGGGGAGACAGACCGGTTCCAGACGGATCTGCCGTTCCCGGAACTGAAGGAGAAAGTGCAGGGGATTCTGGCGGAGGGCTGCAATACCGGAGACGGCTGGCTGATTGCCGCAGAGGTGATACAATATGTGGAAAAAGGCTGTGGCAGTGTGCTGATCCTGCATCCCTTCGGATGTCTGGTCAGCCATGTCTGCGAGCGGGGAATTTTGCAGCGGCTGCATGCCCGTTTTCCGGATGTCAGTATCCAGACCATAGAGTATGATTACGACCAGAGCAAGACCCTCAGGGAGAGCCGCATTCTTTTGGCAATATCCTAGGTTGGCAGCAGGTGCAGAACGTGGTACAATAAAACAGAAACTATTGCAACGTGTATTTTCAGGAGGGGAACATGAAGATAAAATGCGACTGGTGTGGCAGCTGGATCAACGATTTTGATCAGGTCTGCCCGAACTGTGGCGGTGTCAACAACAATTACAACCGCCATGCCAACGGTGTACCACAGACAATCGAGGAACTGAAAGCCTGGGCAAAGGAGATGAACCTTCCGCTGGAGGACATGCGGACCTTTATCGGAGAGGATTACAAGGGCGCGAAAGCCTTCGGTATTTACAAGGATGAGACCGATGGCACCTTCGTAGTCTATAAGAATAAAGAGGACGGTACCCGGGCAGTACGTTACAAGGGAACCGATGAAGCCTATGCGGTCAACGAACTTTACCAGAAGATGAAGGAAAGAGTGGCAGTGCAGAAAGCACACCAGCAGCCGAAAGCTGCGGCACCTGCCAGCCGCCCAACCAAAGATTACACCGCCTATAATAAGAAAAGAGCCCGGAGCAAAAAGATAGAAAAAACGGTTCTGACAATTTTCTGCCTGATCATGGCAGCATTGTCTCTGGTGGCGATTTTTACAGGCGCCTATTCTATCTGGCAGATTGACAACAGACCGGATAACGGCTATTACACCTATGAGGATCAGAACTATTACTATTATCATGGAAACTGGTACGAATGGGAGAATGATTCCTGGCGCTATGCACCGGATGAATCCTGGATGGAAAGCGATTACGAGAGTTACTATGATTCCTACAGCTATGACAGCGATGCGGAATATGAGGATTTTGAGGATTCGTCCTATTACACTCCTTATGAGTACAGCGATGATAATAACGATAGCTGGGATGATGACAGCTGGGATTCCGGATGGGATTCCAATGACAGTTGGGACTCAGGATACGATGACTGGGGCTCTGACTGGTAAAATGTGATTTAGAATACATACAAAGGAAGTCTTCGACAGGCTTCCTTTGCTTTTTCTTTTTTATGGTTTTGAACAGGAGAGAATATGAGCAGTTTACCCGGCATTACGAGGCAGGATGAGGAAAAAAGATTACAGCATACGTTAGAGATCGCACAGCGCAAGGTGGATGCCAACAGGCAGAGTGTACAGGCTCTGGCGGAAGAACTGCATGCCATGCAGGAGGAATTCGACGAGAACGACAAGGAAGCCCAGACCCTGTGGCACAATGCGGATGCCCGCTTCAAGTTCGTGAATCAGGATCTGCGCCGGGCGGAACAGGCGAGGAAAAAGCCCTACTTTGGCAGAATTGATTTCCGGGACAAAAAACTGAAAAAAGACGAGGTCTACTATATCGGCAGAAGTGTCATTGCGGATAACCCGGCAGAACCGGAGGTCATCGACTGGAGAGCACCCATTGCCAGCGTATATTACGATGCCGCTCTGGGGGATGTCTCTTATTCCGTAAAGGGGGAGGGAAAATACGACATCACCCTGTCGCGGAAGCGCACCTATGAGATCGAAAATGATGAGCTGAAGGACTTCTACGATTCGGATGTGGTGGCCAACGATGAACTGCTGACAAAATATCTGGCGCGGAACAAAAAGGCGGTGCTGGGCGAGATCATTGCCACAATCCAGCAGGAGCAGAACGAAGTCATCCGCAAAAAGCCCCAGCACAACATGATCGTACAGGGAGCGGCGGGCTCCGGCAAGACCACAGTGGCCATGCACCGTATTTCCTACATCCTGTACAACTACGATCAGGAGTTTGCACCGGAAGATTTTTATATTGTGGGAAGCAATCAGGTGCTCTTAAACTATATAACGGGAGTGCTGCCGGAACTGAATGTTTACGGGGTCTCCCAGATGACCATGGAGCAGTTGTTCGTAAGGCTTTTGTACGAGGACTGGGACAAGTCCTGGCAGATCAAGTCGGTGGTAAAAGGTGTGACCCCGGCGGTGAAGGGAACTCTTGGCTGGTTTAAGGAGCTGGAGAATTTCTGCCTGCGTTACGAATACCGCGCGATACCCAGAGAGGACGTGGTGATCGAAAAGACTGGCAAAGTGCTGCTGGACCGGGCCACCATTGCACGCTTATTGAAAGAGACAAAGGATCTGTCCCGGGCGGACAAAATCAGCAGACTGACGGATTATCTGATGGCACGGCTGGAAAATGAGCTGAGCGGAAAATATTATTCCTATACCCAGCCGGAAAAGCAGAAGCTCAAGCATTATTATGAGACCTATTTCGGAAAAAGGGAATGGAAGGGCTCTGTGGCGGAACTCTACGAACAGTTCCTGAAGGAAGAGCAGGAGAAAGATTTCACGGTCGAGGTGCCGGAAGGTGGCTACGATGTCTATGATCTGGCGGCCATGGCCTACCTCTACAAGCGCATCAAGGAGGACACGGTGATCCGGGAGGCGGGGCATGTGGTCATTGATGAAGCCCAGGATTTCGGCATGATGGCCTATGCGTCTTTAAAATATTGTCTGAGCAAATGTACCTATACGATCATGGGAGATGTGGCCCAGAATATTTCCGACCGCTACGGTCTCAACGACTGGACGGAACTGCGGAAATTGATGCTGCCTGGAGAGTTTGATTATTTCGGCATTTTGCAGAAAAGCTACCGTAACACGGTGGAAATCTCGGAGTTTGCCACGGACATTCTGTATCACGGAAGCTTTCCGGTCTATCCGGTGGAGCCCATCATACGTCATGGGGAACCGGTCACGGTGAAAAAATGTGTGGATTTTACAGAGCAGGTGACACAGGCGGAGCAGATCATCAAAGCATGGCAGAGCAAGGGGCTGGATACCATTGCCGTAGTCTGCATTGACGAAGCGGAGGCGGAAAAAGTAACAGCAGCCTTACAGGGCAGCGTGGACCTGAATACCGGAGATGCGGGAAAATGGGAGATCGGCGAGGGCGTCATGGTACTTCCGTTAAAATACACCAAAGGTCTGGAATTCGATGCAGTACTGATCTTCAACGCTTCGGAGGAAGATTACCCGGTGGAAGACGGGTATGTGAAGCAGCTGTACGTGGCAGCCACCCGAGCCCTGCATGAACTGACGGTGCTGTACCGGGGGAAACTCACCGGACTGATCGCAGATCCGGTATCCCCGGAGCAGAAGCAGAGAATGCGCCTTGCCGCAGATGCCCAGAAGAAGCCGGTGAAAACGGTGGTAAAACAGGCAGAGTCGGAGAAGACAAAAGAAGAGATCTACAGACAGAGGGCACAGGAAGCGGAAAAGGAACGTGTGGCCAGAGAGCGTTACGGCCCAAAGAAGATCATCGTGACAAGAAACAGTCAGGGGACAACAGACGGCGCTACACCGAAGAAAGCAGGAAAGTCAGGGGGACCTGAATCGAGGCGGACGGGACAGCCGTCACCTGCGAAAGTATACGGGGCAGGAAACGGCAATGCTGGCAGAGCAACCGGCAGACAGGAGCCGCGGATGGTAGAAAATAACGGCGAGTACGGCGATATGCCGGATGCCAAAACACTGATGCCCGCCGGACATTCCAGGATCGACTGCGCTGTGCGCATGGTCATGAAGGGCAAGGGCTATGTGGATCTTTTGAGTAGCTACGGAACCTTGCGGATCACACCCCTTGCGGTGGATATGTTCCGGATTTGTTTTGCCAAAGGGCAGTGTCGTGAATTCCCGAAAGCGGCGGTGACGGCAGCAGGAGACCTCAGATGCACGGTGCGGGAGAATCCTTCCCTGGTGGAAATTACAGCGGGATATGCCCAGATCCGTGTGGATAAAAAGACGGGAGCATTGACATTTTTAAATACACAGGGTAAGATTCTGCTGACGGAACGAAGCAGAGAACCAAGGCAACTCGGAGAGAAAAAGAACTGGAGCTTTTTTGAATGGAAAAAGGACGAGGCTCTGATTGCCGGAGGGATTGGGGCACCGAAACCTTTGAAGATAGGTAATTCCGCTGCTTATTTTTCCTACGGAAGGGCGGATGACAGATATCCGGGGCTGGCTTCGTCTAAAGGATATGAGATGATCTTCCCTGCGGGAAGCAGGGTATTGTGCTGCAACATAGCCATGTACGGAACTTATATTTCCATGGAAGAGACAGATATCATCGATTACTATTTACGCGCAAAATGATGGGGATCATCGGTATGGGTAACAATCTGATGGTGCTCTGGATGTGAGGAGAATTATGAAGACAACAATAACCGCAGTGATATTTGATATGGACGGTGTCCTCTTTGATACCGAGAGGATGTATATGGAGTGCTGGAGAGAAGCGGCGGAGCCCAGGGGCCTTAAAAATGTGGACGAGATTTCCAAAGCCTGTATCGGAAGGACACTGCAGGGCACGAAGGAAGTGTTCGAGGCAGCGAAAGCAGAGCAGGGCATCGATGTGTCTTTTGAAGAATTGCATGAGGATTGCAGCCGGAGATTTCAGAAAAAGGAAGAACGGGAAGGCCTTCCCGAGAAGCCGGGCGTGCATGAGATCCTGGAATATCTGAAGGAGAACGAAGTTCCGGTGGCACTGGCTTCCTCTACGAGAAAGGCGGCTGTCATGGAGCATCTGAACAGAGCGGGCATCACTGGATATTTTCAGAAAATTGTCTGCGGGGACATGGTGGATCACGGAAAGCCCGCACCGGATATTTACGTGAAGACTTGTGAAGAAATGGGCGTAAAGCCAGAGCAGGCAATGGCGGTGGAAGATTCTTTTAATGGAATCCGGTCTGCGCATGCTGCGGGATTATTTACGGTCATGGTGCCGGACCAACTGCCACCTACAGAAGAGATTCTTACCATAGTAGATAAAAAGTGTGACAGCCTGACCGAACTTCAGACACAGCTTCCGGAGCTTCTGGCGGTATGTGGGGACTGAGGATCATTCTGCTGCGGCATGGAACCACAGTACCTTACAGCAGTCACAGGAGGGATCCCGTCTGATCACATGATCTGTGTGAGCAGGTACCATAAAGGCGGTACCGGGCAGCAGAGGGATTTCTTCGCCATCGATGAGAGCATATCCTTTTCCGTCCAATACGAAGAAGCCTTCCTGATCGTCATGCTTTTGCGGCATGTGATATTCTGTGTTGCGATAGAGGGATACGCCCATACGACACCCTTTTACACACCCCTGGTCTTCATCTAACAGAGTGTGCCCGGTGCGTTCGGGCATTTGAGCTATAATGGAATCTAAAGTAGTATAAGGAATCATTTGTGTGCCTTTCTATGGATGTAATGTAACGATTCAGTTACCATATTTTTAATAACAGTGTAGCAGACTGAGAGAGGAAAAACAATAGACTGCCTGTTCTGGCAGAGTAAAGGAATATAAAAATGGAAGAAAAAGAGACAATACAGCCCATTGAGATCACATGGGAAGAACTACAGTCCCGGGACCTTGACCGATACATCCTGGTGGATACCAGAGGGGATGAAGCAGTAAACTATGGAATGATTCCCGGAGCCATTGCAATCCCCGAATGTGAACTTATAGACAGACTGGCGGCGGCAGCAGGGGATAAAAAAGTAATTTTGTATTGCAGCCGTGGACAGAACAGTAAGGTGTCCGCAGAGTATTTCAGAGAACAGGGAATGGAGGCCTACAGCTTACAGGGCGGCTATACCGGATGGCTGCTGAACCTGATGCAGAAGGAACAGCCCGGAGAAAAGGAAAATGAACGGGCAAGGGAAATTGAGAAGAGCATCCGCAAAAAGTTCCACAAAGTCCTGTTTTCCCGGTTTGCCAAAGCTATCAACGAATACGATATGATTCAGGAAAACGACAAGATCGCTGTATGCATTTCCGGCGGTAAAGATTCCATGCTGATGGCAAAACTGTTCCAGGAGCTGAAACGCCATAACAAGTTCCCCTTTGAACTGGTATTTTTAGTGATGGATCCCGGCTACAGCGAGGCAAACCGTAAGATCATTGAGAACAATGCGAAGCTGATGGATATTCCCATCACCATTTTTGAATCCCAGATATTTGATGCGGTGTATGACATAGAGGATTCCCCCTGCTATCTGTGTGCGAGAATGCGCAGAGGCTATCTGTACAGTCATGCGAAAGAGCTGGGCTGCAACAAGATCGCTCTGGGACATCATTACGATGACGTCATCGAGACGATCCTGATGGGAATGCTGTACGGTGGACAGGTACAGACCATGATGCCGAAGCTTCACAGTACGAATTTCGAGGGCATGGAGCTGATCCGCCCTATGTACCTGATCAGGGAGGATGACATCAAGCACTGGAGAGATTACAATGATCTGCATTTTATTCAGTGTGCCTGCCGGTTCACTGACACTTGTACCACTTGCCGTACCGATGGCAGCAGTCCCTCCAAGCGTATGGAGATTAAGAACCTGATCGCTTCGCTGAAACAGACTAACCCTTTTATCGAGGGGAATATTTTCAAGAGTGTGGAGAATGTAAACTTACGTACGATCATCGCCTACAAAGAGGATGGTGTGAAGCATCATTTTCTGGAGCATTACGACGAGTGGAAATAGTGTAAATAGGGCACCTGCACTTGACGGAAAGGGCATATTTATTCTATAATAGAATGAAAACCGTAAATTGCGGAAGGCATTACACGCCCTTACAACAGGAGAAGCTATGATCAAGAGTATGACGGGATTTGGCAGATGTGAAACTGCCGAGAATAACAGAAAGTTTACCGTAGAGATGAAGTCTGTGAATCATCGCTACCTTGATGTGAACATCAAAATGCCGAAGAAGTTGAATTTCTTTGAATCTGCGATCCGCAGTGAACTGAAGAATTATATTTCCAGAGGTAAAGTAGATCTGTTCATTACCTACGAGGATTTTTCCGAGAACACATCCAATGTCCGTTACAACAAGGAACTGGCGGCGGAGTATCTGGGATACCTGAAGCAGATGGCCAGTGATTTTGACTTAGACTGCGATATCCGAGTGTCCACTTTGTCCAAGTATCCGGATGTATTTGTGATGGAAGAACAGGACATCGATGAGGAAGAACTGTGGAAAGAACTGCAGAGAGCCCTGAAGGGTGCCTGCGAGATGTTTGTACAGACCAGGATCACCGAGGGCGAGCATTTAAGAGATGACTTAATTAGCAAGCTGGATGGCATGCTGAAGCTGGTGGATTTCATTACGGAACGTTCTCCCCAGATCATTGCTGAATACCGTCAGAAGCTGGAAGACCGTGTGAAGGAACTGCTGGGCGATACTACTGTAGATGAAGGAAGACTTCTGACCGAGGTGACGATCTTCGCAGATAAGGTATGCGTAGATGAGGAACTGGTGAGACTGCGCAGCCATATCGAGACCACGAAGAGTACGCTGATGGCCGGTGGCAGTATCGGAAGAAAGCTGGATTTTCTGGCACAGGAGATGAACCGCGAAGCCAACACCATCCTGTCCAAGTCCAACGATCTGGAGATCTCCAACTGTGCGATTGAGCTCAAGACCGAGATCGAAAAGGTTCGTGAACAAATACAAAATATTGAATAGCCACGAAAGGTGATACCATGAACCGATTGATCCATATAGGATTTGGCAATATTGTAAATACGGATAAGATCATCGCCATCGTCAGCCCGGAGGCCGCACCTATCAAACGACTGGTGCAGAAGGCCAAGGAGACCGGACAGGCAATCGACGCCACACAGGGACGGAAGACGAAAGCGGTACTGGTCATGGAGAACAGTCAGGTCGTTCTGTCGGCACTGCTTCCCGAGACAATCGCGGGAAGAGCACAGGCGCTGTGGCCGGAAGAGGAAAAAGAGGACAGAGAAGATGCAGAATAAGGGAATATTGATGGTGATCTCCGGATTCTCCGGAGCCGGCAAAGGAACACTGGTGAAAAAGCTGTTATCGGAATATGACAATTATGCGTTGTCCATTTCCATGACTACCAGACAGCCCAGAGAAGGCGAGGAGGACGGAAGAGAATATTTCTTCCGTACCAGAGAACAATTTGAAGAAAATATTGCAAAAAACGGATTTATCGAGTATGCTCAGTATTGCGGCAATTATTACGGAACACCGAAAGCATATGTGGAAGAGCAGATGCAGGCAGGCAGGGATGTGATCTTAGAGATCGAGATCCAGGGAGCCATGAAGATCAAAGAGCAGTTCCCGGAGAGCCTGTTACTGTTTGTTACCCCTCCCAGTGCAGAAGAACTGCAGAAGAGACTGGTGGGCAGAGGAACCGAGACAGCAGATGTCATTGCACAGAGACTGTCCCGGGCTTATGAGGAATCAGAAGGCATGGATGCCTATGATTATATAGTAGTGAACGATGATCTGGATGTGTGTGCCGCAGAAGTACAGAAGTTTGTGGAAGCGGCGAAAAATGAACCGTCCCGTCGTAGAGAATTTATCAAAGAGATCAGAGAGGAACTGAAAGGTTTCGCGAAAGGAGCAAAATAAAATGTTACATCCCTCTTATACCGATTTAATGAAAGTAGTAAACAGCGAGGTAGAACCCGGTGAAGCACCTGTAGTCAACAGCCGTTATTCTATTGTTATGGCAACTGCCAAGAGAGCAAGACAGATCATCGCAGGTGACGAGCCTCTGGTAACTGCCAAGGTGGATAAGCCTCTGTCTATCGCAGTAGAAGAGCTGAATCAGGGTAAGATTAAAATCCTTGGTGATGATGAGGAAGCATAAGACGCATGAAGATATTGTTTGTATCCCTGGGCTGTGACAAGAATCTTGTCGATTCCGAGAAGATGCTTGGCATGCTCCAGGAAAAAGGTTATACCTTCACGGACGATGAAGCAGAGGCAGATGTAGTAGTAGTAAACACCTGCTGCTTTATCGGTGATGCCAAGGAAGAAAGCATCAATACATTACTGCAGATGGGAGAACTGAAGGACAGCGGACAGGTCAAAGCACTGATCGCAGCAGGTTGTCTGGCACAGCGTTACCGTGAGGAAATCCAGAAGGAGATCCCGCAGGTGGACGCCATTATCGGAACCACTGCTATTGATGAGATCGTAGCTGCCCTGGAGGAAATCCTTGCAGGCCAGAAACAGAATCATTATGAAGATATCAATGCCGCCCCTGTGACAGAGACCAACCGTGTTGTCACTACAGGCGGACATTTTGCGTATCTGAAAATTGCAGAGGGCTGTGACAAACACTGTACCTACTGCATTATTCCGAAGGTTAGAGGCAATTACCGTAGCGTTCCCAAGGAGAGTCTGTTAAAAGAAGCCACAGAGTTGGCGGACAAGGGCGTACGGGAGCTGATCCTGGTAGCACAGGAGACCACGCTGTACGGTATGGATCTGTACGGTAAAAAGGAACTGCCCAGACTTTTGCATGAACTGGCGCAGATTCCCGGCATTTATTGGATCCGTATTTTATATTGCTATCCTGAGGAGATCACGGACGAGCTGATTGATGCAATTGCTGCAGAGCCCAAGGTCTGCAATTATCTGGATATTCCCATTCAGCATGCTTCCGACAATGTGTTAAAGCGCATGGGAAGACGTACCGACCAGGCAGAACTTCGTGCTATCATCGGTAAGCTTCGGGAGAAGATTCCCGATATCTGTTTGAGAACGACTCTGATCAGCGGATTCCCCGGAGAGACTCAGGAGGATTTCGAGGAACTGTATCGCTTTGTTAACGAGATGGAATTCGATCGTCTGGGCGTATTCCCTTATTCCCAGGAGGAAGATACTCCCGCAGCCACCATGGAAGATCAGGTGCCGCAGGAGGTCAAGGAATTTCGCAGGGATGAACTGATGGAACTGCAGCAGGCCATCGCTTTTGACAAAGCGGAGGATATGGTAGGTCGTATCCTGACTGTAATGATCGAGGGCAAGGTAGCGGACGAAGAGACTTATGTCGCAAGAACCTACAGAGATGCTCCTAATGTGGATGGCTATCTGTTTGTAAATACTTCAGCGAATCTGATGACCGGAGATTTTGTCAAGGTTCTGGTCACCGATTCCAATGAATATGATCTAATAGGAGAGATATACCATGAGTAAGATGAATCTGCCTAACAAGCTGACTATTTTCCGTGTGATTCTGATCGTGCCGTTTATTATCCTGTTGCTGGGAGGCCAGGCCGGATGGTTCGGCGATAATACCTTCGTGACGGATATGATCGCGTTGGCTATCTTCATCATCGCCAGTCTGACGGATCTGATCGACGGTAAGATCGCCAGAAAATACAATCTGATCACAGATTTCGGAAAGTTCATGGATCCGCTGGCGGATAAGCTGTTAGTATGTTCCGCCATGATCGCACTGATCGAGATGAACCGCATCCCTTCCTGGGTGGTCATCATCATTATTGCCAGAGAGTTCATCATCAGCGGTTTCCGCCTGATCGCTTCCGACAACGGTGTGGTCATCGCCGCAAGCTACTGGGGCAAGTTCAAGACCACCTTCCAGATGGTTATGATCTGTCTGATGATCGCCAACTTCCCGCAGTTACAGATCCTCACCGATATTATTATGTGGATCGCACTGATCCTCACCGTAGTATCTCTGATCGATTATCTCGTGAAGAACAAAGATGTTATGAAGGATACGAAGTAAATGGAAAGTTAGCCTAGCTACGAGCCATGCAAAAATAGAACGGAATACCTCGGTGGGAGCTTGCTCACACAAGAGGTTATTTCGTTCTATTTTTATAC